>Ga0210040_10000303_pt1 | contig 84966 bp, 65 predicted proteins | sample CryGeyCG12114_NA_FD_185462 | JGI IMG/M metagenome (GOLD analysis project Ga0210040, IMG submission 185462) | Groundwater microbial communities from aquifer - Crystal Geyser CG19_WC_8/21/14_NA (SPAdes) (version 2) | ecosystem: Environmental > Aquatic > Deep subsurface > Groundwater | place: USA... | reverse complement strand
GGTGCTGGCATCCTCTGCTTTCCCTGGCAGGACTGACCACTCTCCGCCGCAAAGAAGGGCACGAGGAGGCCAACACCGAGACATCGTCGACCCATTGGACTTTCATCTTGTCACTGACAGCTGCTGTCTGTCATTAACTTACTACGTCTCAAGCTAACGACTCGCAGACCTCGCTCTTGCGCACCACGCGTAAGCAGTCCCGAGCTGGCCATGGGACAGTGAGATTGCTAACCAACGACCTACTTGTGACTTGTGATTATGTTAACTTCTGTCTCTATGCCGGCACGGTTCAAGGAGCGGTCTACATTCTACCCCAATAGATCGGAGGTTGAGGCTGTTGAGGCAGTAGCCGTTACTCAATTTTCAACAGCACTCTATGGAATCGATGAGCAGCCATTCTCCTGCGGAAACAATAGTTTCTTCGAGAACAAGGTGCCGCATTCGTGGAAGATAGCGACTAGCACATAGAACCTGCTTGCACTGACACCTTGTCTTACCATCACCTCTCCGCAGCTTCCACAGGTGTTGGGGATTCCGATCTTGGCGGCCCACTGGATTGACGGGCTATTGAGTACCATCGCCTTTGCCATATAGGCAAAAGGACTTGCACTCAGGAACCCTGATCACTAGTCCGGGTCCGATCTCTACACTGTAGGGAGCTAGCGACGTTATGAGCACTGTGCGCTTCGAGATGCAAAAGATGTATTTTGCAAAGATTTGGTAAAATTTGTGCGGCGAAGAGGATATAGTTAGCTGCAGAGTCGTCCTAAGTAGAACGTTTTATTCATGTACGCAGCTTCCATATATCCAAGCATGTACGTACTCACCCTTGAATGCTTGCTGATGACTAGTCTTGCTATAAGGAGCCTTGGAGTTGGAGGACTCGCAGGATTGATTGGGTAATCCAGCCTCGTCCATACAGCATTCGTAATGCGGAATACGCCAAGCTTAGTACTCGAATGCGGGTGTGGAGACACTAAACCTTGCCTTATCATTGTCCACGTTCATATCGACTGCGTGTTGTCCTACCGAGCCTACGAAATACTGCTTCCTTATCAGTGACCCCAGAAGTCATAGATTGTCGGACTTTGTAGACGAACATGGTACCGCCGCGGCAGCTGCAAGTCTCGATCGAAGTGGTCTCACAATAAGCTGCACGTCATTGGACCTACGCGGAACCCATACACCAAGCATAACGCTGCTTCATAGGAACCATGCAAGCGGGTTCTATGTCATACACTTCTCCTCGGGTTGATACGCTGGTCGTAGTGCTCGTTGCCATGGAACACAGAGATCTCGCGGCTCTTCCAGAGCATCGCTCCTCTCTCAACGTGCCTTGATTAACTCTGACGACGGGTAACTCATACCGCAAGCTACACCACAATGGAAGATCCAAACAGGGATTCACAAGGCGTTCCAGAGGCTATAGAGAAATTGGACATACAAAAACCTCGTGATGCGTTACCTCCAACGCCCCCGGAGACGGATGACGGTGCCTCAAACAGTTCTGCAGATGCACAGGTCGATATTCCACTTCCACCACCCTCCACAACACCTGAGAAAGTGCTTGACGTCGACCTCAAGACACCAGACGCACATGTACCCCGCGATCCTCGATTAATACGACTAACTGGTGTACACCCATTCAACGTTGAGGCGCCGCTCACGGACTTGTTCAATGAAGGATTCCTCACTAGTCCAGAACTGTTCTATGTCCGCAATCACGGCGCAGTGCCCGAGGTCACGGACGCAGAGATCCCTAATTGGGAATTCACGGTAGAAGGAATGGTTGATAATCCTTTGACCATTTCGTTGAGACAACTGATGTCCGAGTACGAGCAGATAACATGCCCCATCACTTTAGTTTGTGCAGGCAACAGGAGGAAAGAGCAGAACGTTGTTCGCAAAACAAAAGGCTTCTCATGGGGTGCAGCCGGCGTCTCGACAGCACTGTGGACAGGGGTGGCGTTGTCGGAGGTTATCAGAAGAGCAAAACCAAAACGCAAAGCCAAGTACGTGTGTATGGAGGGCGCTGATAAGCTGCCCAATGGCTACTATGGAACTTCGGTCAAGCTCAATTGGGTCATGGATCCGAACCGCGGCGTCATGCTTGCATATAATATGAACGGAGAAACGCTAACCCCTGATCACGGCAAGCCCCTGCGAGTGGTCATTCCGGGGCAAATTGGTGGCCGTTCAGTCAAGTGGTTGCGGAAGCTCATCCTGACTGAAGGCCCAAGCGACAACTGGTATCACATCTACGACAACAGAGTGCTCCCGACTATGGTCTCTCCCGAACAATCGGCGAACGATCCGAAATGGTGGACGGACGAGAGATACGCCATTTATGATCTGAACCCGAACTCAGCGATATGCTTCCCAGTCCACGAAGAGCAGGTCTCGATCTCCCAAGGGCCAGAGACATACCGTGCTCGAGGATACGCTTACAGTGGCGGTGGTCGGCGTATCACAAGGGTCGAGATCACCTTGGACAAAGGCAAAAGCTGGCAGCTAGCCAATGTGGAATACCCCGAGGACCGGTATCGCGAGTTCGAGAGAGACTTATACGGTGGCCGCATGGATATGAGCTGGAGAGAAAGTTGCTTCTGCTGGTGCTTCTGGTGGATAGATCTGAACAAAGAAGACCTGAAAAACGCCAAGGATATCTTCGTCCGTTCGATGGACGAGAGCATGAATGTACAACCAAGAGACATGTATTGGTCTGTGCTAGGCATGATGAACAACCCATGGTTCAGAGTCACAATCGACATCCAAGGTGACACAATGCGGTTCGAGCACCCAACGCAACCCGCCCTTATGCCTGGTGGCTGGATGGAGAGGGTGAAGAAAGCCGGTGGCAATCTAGCTAATGGCTTCTGGGGCGAGAAATTGGAGGGCGAGGGGCAGGAGGCGGTCCAGGTTGATGAACAGAAAGAGATTTGCATGATCAAAGAAGGCCTGAAAGTCCCAATCACAATTGATGAGTTACGAAAGCACGATACGGCAGAGGAACCCTGGTTCGTACTTAATGGTGAAGTATATGATGGGACGAAGTTCCTCGAGGAGCACCCTGGTGGCGCGCAAAGTATCGTGTCAGCGGCTGGGGTTGATGCAACGGAGGAGTTCATGGCTATTCATAGTGAAACCGCCAAGGCAATGATGACGGACTACCATATTGGATCACTTGATGATGCAGCCAGGACTACCTTGGCTGCTGGAGAACCTGAAGCAGGGGCTGCCTCGGAGACACGAGAACACTTCTTGCAACCAAAAGTGTGGACGAAGGCCATCTTGCATGGCAAGAAGATCGTCTCGTGGGACACAAGAATCTTCACCTTCAAGCTCGACCACGCAGAGCAGAAACTCGGCTTACCAGTTGGGCAGCATCTCATGGTGCGGTTGCATGATCCTGCTACACGCGAGGCTATCATCCGAAGCTATACGCCGATATCAGAAATCAATGATCTAGGCTACATGGACATGCTTGTAAAAGTATACTTTGCTACAAATGGTTCGAAAGGTGGTAAGATGTCTATGGCTATGGACTCTCTACCGATTGGCCATTTCATCGAAATGAAAGGACCTATTGGCAAGTTTGAGTACAAAGGCGAGGGACTCTGCTTGATAGGTGGCAAAGAGCGGCGGATAAAGTCTTTTGTCATGATCTGCGGTGGAAGTGGTATCACGCCCATTTATCAGGTATTCCGGGCTGTAATGCGAGATCGTGAGGACAGGACGAAATGCACGATACTTGATGGCAATCGCTTGTTCGAGGACATCTTGGTCAAAGAAGAGCTAGAAGCATTATCGGAGGGCAACGACGCGAAGTGCAAAATCCTGCATACCTTGACGAGAGCGCCTGGTCATTGGACTGGTCTTCGGGGTCGGATTACTGGCAAGCTAGTAGAAGAGCATTGCGTTCGTGATCAAGAAACACTCGTGCTGATATGTGGTCCGGAGACGATGGAAAAGGCGATGCACGTTGCGTTGAAGGAACAGGGCTGGCAAGACGACCAATTGATGTTCTTCTAATGGTTTGACCGTCTCGTGATGGTTCCAAGGTCCGCCGTCGGCAAGGCGATGGGGTTGATAGGTGTCTAGGGGTCAGTCATAGCGGCTGAAGTGCTTGTTTAGTGGCCAGGTTCGTAATCTTCTGAGTTATTGTTGTATGATCCATCATTGTCGCACTTTTCACCGGACATGATACGGCAGATCCGTGTTGCAACCTCTCACCATGCTCCTCTTCTCGATGACTTGGAAAGGATCCAGCCTTGTGGTAACGTTGTTACGCACTCAATACTAGCGCGACACTTATCTTGGCATCAGACCACCAAGATAACACCAGCGTCGCTCGACCAATTACGAGCGGGTCCAACCTGCTTCATCGTCCCTTGTTGCAGTTTCTTATCAGTACCACTGTACCACTGTCCTTCCACTTTCAATGCTTCTTGAATGTGATTGCCGTGGAGAAGAAGATCTCCGGACAGTTTCGCCGTCCATCTGTACGCGACCCGTATGCCGCCGCCACAGCTATCTCGATAGACAATTGCAAAGACGCAGGTTCAATTGGTCGGACCATGTCTGACCACGCAGAGGGGCCTCCTTGCCCAGACTTCTGTCCTGCGAGATCCTCAGTTCCTATCATGGCTCGGTATTGGCTCATGTAATAGCTTCACGCCGCGGACTCGTGGTACTGCACCGCACCTGAGATATGTTGAACGAGCTTGAATTCCAAGTCCTTGTATGCTTTGATAGTGAAGCTACGAACAAAACCTCCCTGTTCCCACCTCAGGCTCTTTATTCTCCTCTGTGTTCACTGCGAACGACAGGCGCCCATTGACTTGGGTAGACTGACTACTGGCAGCCACAGTCTACGACAACCCGTGTAGCAATAGCACATCATGTCTTGGGCTACTTCTTCACCAGGCATGGCTGTTAGCAAGAAGCCAGAGGGTGCGAGCGCGGAAAGCGCAGCGGCTGCCCCTGCTGGACAAAAAACGAAGATTGTGGTCGTAGGACTGGGAATGGTCGGCATTGCATTCATGTAAGGACAAGCATAATGTCCGAATGATATGCGCAACTAACTAGACACACAGAGAGAAACTACTCAAACTCGATGCGAAGCGAAGAGAGTACGATGTCGTGGTCATTGGCGAGGAAGCACATCTTGCATATAACAGAGTCGGCCTTACGAGTTTCTTCCAGCACAGAAAAGAGGAGAACTTGTATCTCAATGCCAAAGACTGGTATAGCTCACACGATGAAGGCGCTTTGAGTTACCATCTGAACACAAAAGTCATGGAAGTGAAGCCGCAAGAGAAGGTGGTAGTTACATCTTCTGGCGAGAACGTGTCATACGACATTCTGGTTCTAGCAACAGGATCGGATGCGGTGCTCCCAAAGCATACGCCTGGTCACGATGCCAAAGGCGTCTTCGTATACCGCACTATCGAAGACCTGCAGAAGCTGATAGAGTTCTCCGCAACTGTGAAAGGCACAACTGGAGCTGTAGTCGGTGGTGGTCTACTCGGTCTCGAGGCTGCTAAAGCAATGATGGACCTAGAAGAATTTCAACACGTCAAGCTCATTGAGAGAAACAGATGGGTGCTATCAAGGCAGCTCGACGGAGAGGCAGGAGGTCTCGTGGTTGAGCTTGTGCGCAACCTTGGCCTTGATGTCATGATGAGCAAGCGTATTGGTAAGATCGAGGTCGATGAGAATAACGCGGTCAAAGGTGTCGTTTTCGAAGATGGCGATCAGATGGACTGCACCTGCATAATGTTCGCTATTGGCGTCAAAGCACGAGATGAACTAGCACGTGCAGCGGGTCTGAGCTGCGCTGACCGTGGTGGCGGTATCACAGTTGATGACGATCTGAGGACGAGCGACCCTAACATCTACGCCATTGGCGAATGCTCCAGTTGGAAAAACCAGACCTTTGGCCTGATCGCACCGGGAATAGAGCAGGCAGATGTCCTAGCTTTCAACTTCACACAAGCCAAAGTGCATGCACCGCGGAAATTCAAGCAGCCGGATCTAAGCACAAAACTGAAACTGCTCGGAGTCGAAGTTGCAAGCTTTGGCGACTTCTTTGCCGACAGGGATGGTCCAAAAGACCTACCACGAAGGCACGTCAAGAAGGGAGAAAAGGATGGTGGTGAAGGTAGGCGGCAAACCAAAGTTCAAGCCCTTACTGACGGACCTCCGGCTCCAGCTGTCAAAGCTCTTACCTACAAAGACCCCTTCCAGGCAGTCTACAAGAAATACCTCTTCACGCCTGATGGCAAGTACCTGCTAGGTGGCATGATGATTGGTGACACGAAAGACTACGTCAAGCTTGTGCCCATGGTCAAGAACAAGAAAGCACTCGACATACCTCCTTCCGAGTTCATTATCGGTGCATCGAAAGACGGCGACGAGAACGCAGACGAACTTGAGGATGACACCCAGATCTGCTCTTGCCACAATGTCACCAAAGGCGACGTGGCCGGTGTCGTCAAGGATGGCTCTTGCAAGGCGATAGGCGATGTTAAGTCTTGCACCAAGGCTGGGACAGGTTGCGGTGGTTGCATGCCACTCGTCCAATCAATCTTTAACAAAACGATGAAGGACATGGGTCAAGAGGTGCTCAACCATCTGTGTCCCCATTTCAAATACTCTCGAGCTGATTTGTACAACATCATCTATGTCAAGAAACTACAGAACTTGACCGAAGTGATGCGAGAATGTGGTACCGACCCTGAGAGTTTGGGTTGTGAGGCCTGCAAGCCGGCTATCGGCTCCATTCTAGCAAGCATGTACAACAAGCACGTTATGGAGAAGCCGCTGCACGGCCTGCAGGACACCAATGATCAATACCTCGGCAACATCCAGCGGAATGGCACGTTCTCAGTGATACCTCGCGTCGCTGCTGGTGAGATCTCACCTGACAAGCTGGTTGTCATTGGCACTGTCGCCAAGAAATATGGTCTTTACACGAAAATCACTGGTGGCCAACGTATCGACATGTTTGGTGCGAAGAAGCAGGATCTGCTCGACATCTGGACAGAACTTGTCGCAGGAGGACTGGAGTCCGGCCACGCATATGCCAAATCGCTAAGGACAGTCAAATCCTGTGTCGGGACGACGTGGTGTAGATTTGGTATTGGCGATTCGGTCGGTATGGCGGTCAGACTCGAAGAGAGGTACAAGTCGATTCGGTCGCCTCACAAGATGAAAGGTGGCGTTTCGGGTTGCGTCCGGGAGTGCGCAGAGGCACAAAACAAAGACTTTGGTCTCATCGCCACTGATAAAGGCTTCAACTTATTTGTGGGTGGTAACGGCGGTGCTACACCACGGCATTCTGAGATACTGGCGAAGGATGTCCCTCCTGACGACGTCATTCCGATCTTGGACCGATATCTGATGTTCTACATGCGCACAGCCGATAAGCTGCAAAGGACAGCAAGATGGCTAGAGAACCTGCCTGGTGGCATTAAGTACCTGAGAGAGGTCATACTTGAGGACAAGCTGGGCATCTGCGCTGAGCTCGAGAAACAGATGCAAGACCTGGTTGGCACCTTTTTCTGTGAGTGGACGCAGGTGATCAATGACCCGGAGAAGCGAAAAGCATTCCAACAATTCACGAACACGAAAGAAACCATGAATCCGGCCATTGAGACAGTCGAAGAACGTGGTCAACAAAGGCCAGCCTACTGGGCCAAGGACTCCGCTCTTGATGATTTCAAAGGCACAAGGTGGTCGAATCTCACGTGGCAACCCATGGTCGAGGCCGACAAGTTTACGGACGCTGTGGCAGGAACGTCAAGGACAGTGCTACGTGGTGATACACAGCTTGCGATATTCAAGCTGAAAGGCAAGTACTATGCATCGCAGCAGATGTGCCCGCATAGACGCACTTTCGGTCTATCTGACGGTCTCGTTGGTGAGTCCACTGGACCAGATTGTGGCGAAGAGAAGAAGCTTTGGGTCTCATGTCCCTACCACAAACGGAATTTCCAGCTCAATGGCGAGGTCAACTTCGAGGCAAAGGACAAGGGTGCGGGCTCATGCGGCAACGACAACACCATGTCCATTGCTACTTTTGCTGCTGAAGAGCGAGAGGATGGTTGGGTGTACGTGAAGCTGCCGCCTGTCCTTGAGCTTGACAATGTGCTCGGCACGAAGAAGTGGACTGTCAAAGCTAGTGAGAGCAACGACCCCTATGAGAGCCTTGACAAAAAGCTCAAGCTTAATAAGGGTCTCAGAGGCACCAAGATGAACGGCCAGACGATTGGTGCCATGCCTGGTACCGGCAACATGGACACCAGACCGACTGTCAGAGCTGCTGCCGCTCCAAGAATAGATTGGTAGTCAAATTACGGAGCTCTCGATCGATGAATGAAGGTCAGGTGTTGGAGCGCAGCACGTCTGGTTGTTGGTGCCTTTTGAGGCTTAAGCTTGAAGTCATAGAAGATGGTACACTTCAGAACAACGTTAGACTTCGACCCTTAACATCACGTTATATACACGATATCTATATCCTAAACTTGATATATACACTCTAACACTCGGCTGCTACTAGTATGTCAACTTTGAGGTAGTATCGTCTCCTAAAATATCCTGCTCGACGACTAGAAAGTTGGTGGTGTTTTAAAGTGTACCATCTTCTATAACGTTAAGCCTAGGGCCACGTAGTTGCTCCGGGCTTTGGCGTATATGCCAGGTAGTTACCAGCTTATAGCTTAATGTAGGCGTTCAAGCGACTTCGATCCGTTCTCATATTGTTGTTTCCTCGTACAGATCACGGTAAACATGCGAGCGTCTTGGCCACATTGAAATGTGTAACGTTGTCCTTGCCCAAATCGCCACGGGGCCAAAAATTTAAGCTTTGTTTTCCGAGGATCCATAGTATGCTCGGCCTTCATGAGTATGAATATTCCTCTTCACCATCATCCTGTTTTTGAGTACGTCGCACACAACGACAAAGGTTGGAAAATGCGATCATCAAGTTCCCAAGCCGTTGCACACGACTAAACACATGACTCAAGATGCAGCATATCCAGCGCAGATCTACGACACCCTAGCTACGGACACAAAGCAGATCCGCCTACTCACGATTGCAGGCTCACTCAACAATGGCCGTATCGAGTGTCGGCTGTCGAGAGCAGCGTTGAGCACTGCCAAATATGTCGTTCTTTCCTATCGATGGGGCTCCTTAGGAGCCACGCACGAGATATTACTCAATGGTCAGCCCTTCTACGTCAGACAAAATTTATGGGACTTCCTGAATGTCATTCGTGAGCAGCCTGGTATGCTGCTGTGGATTGATGCTTTGTGCATTAATCAGCAGAACATTGATGAGAGGAACAGGCAAGTACAAATTATGGGTCAAATCTTCCAGTCTGCGGCTATGGTGGTTTCATGGCTGGGACCTGAGAATGCGAACATCGAGCAGGCGTTCGACCTGATGTCTCGTGTCTGGTCGTCGTCCAACACCGAAGATGAGCATGATCATTTGCCTGTGTTGCATTCCGATCAGTCTGAGAACGACTTGTGGGATTCAGTGGCCGAAGCATGCTCGTTGGAGTACTGGGGCCGCGTTTGGGTGGTTCAAGAAATACTGCTCTCCTCCAATAATTATCTGCTATGCGGCACAAAGAGTCTGCCATGGCAAGTCTTCGCGAACTTTATTAGCCTGATCGACGTTCGCTTCCCATGTCCGCCTCGTTACTCTCGCTTGATCCACGGTAGCAAGGCGAGATCATATGCGACATCGAAGCCTTACGCAATGGTGCGACCCGAGCTGCAGTGGAGAATTGGTACCGAGCTAAGACACGATTATGGAAAAGCCTGGGATACGGAAGAGCACAACCTCTTCAGGACTCTGACAATGTTCGGAGAGCGCGAGTGTGCTGATCCACTGGATCATGTTTACGCTCTACTCTCATTATCGGATGAGGGCAGCAACTTCCCGGTCAAATACGGTATCGACAAGGTCCAGCTGTTCTTGACCGTCTTTCACTTCTGCGGACAATCGGCATTCGACGAGTATCAGACTGCCGTTCCTCAAAACCCACTTGAGCCAACCGCTCAGCGAGCCTTGATGCGTAATGCCAAATACCTAGCTGAGACATTGGAGGTAATTCCAGCTTATCAGAAGACTTCAGCGTATTTTCATAGTACCGCATTCAGCTCGAGAGGGCCAAGCCCGAGGCCAGACCCATGCTTTCCTCGCGCAGATCAGACTTTGCATCTCCGATGCACGATGATTAACCCTGGTGACGAGCCACCCGTACTGCGATCGAACTCATTACAGCGATCTGTGAGCACCATAACCTTCGATCTGCTCTTGCATCTAGACGAATCATCGTCCTGGCTCATGTGCCGAAGGCATGAGGGGCAGCGTAGTGCTCTGGCCGTCGTTGCTGTCATAACAATCAAAGACGGTGCCCGTGGCCGCGGTTTCAAGATACTAGAGCCTGGGAAAGTGGCAGGGTCTATGGTCCTACCATTGACTGACACGAATATCGGAGGAAAGTGGAAGCTGGAGATTCAGCCCGATGCGCATCTGGATCTACTCAGATTAGTGATATTGGGCATGCAGCCAGTCTAGTTAAATCCATCAGGTTCCGAGCGCGGGATCAACTCCCCATGATTCCCAAAGAACTAGCACACGCCATCTCCGTGCACGTCCTCTTTGACCTGTGGTCCCGGATCGCGAGCCACATGTATGCTCAACTGTGGATCCTCCGTCTTCCCTGTCAAAACAGCAGGCAGCATCAGATCAACGACCCACGGCTTCTGACAAGGCTTGTAGTGGACGTCCATGATACTTGCATTGACGAAGACTGTTTCCACGCCATGCTTCACAGTACTCGCATCGATATAGCCCACCGACTCCTGCTGTTGCTCAGTGAGAGCGACCGGATCGGTCTCCCTAGTCTCCAGCACCGCGTCCCTTTCTACCACCTCCTTACGCGTAGCCACCGAATGGCGCTTCTCGTCCTGCCACTGCTTCCTCTCAGAGCCCCAGCCCTCGTGAATATGCCCAAAGCAATGCAGTACTGGCCTGCAGCGGCCGACTGCTTTCATCAAGTGATCACACCCTACACACTCGCCTCTCGTGGTCTCGTCAAGGATACCCTTCGGCGGCCCATGTGTGATCATAACCATACACTGATTATCGTCCGGTTCGTCGTGGATATCTTTGTGGTCAGAGTAACGAACTGGATTCTCGGGCATCCCCCCGTCGGAAGCGTTGAACCTATCCATTTCCCGAGGGTACGCAAAGCCCCAATCACAGAACTCAGGCGTATAAGCAGATACATACACCGTCAACTTGGCGCCATTGGGCAACGTAAAAGAATGCGTTCCCTCGACGACATAGATGATACCTGCATCCGTGGCATCTGTGTTCGTGTACAAGTGGTGAGCTTGCGCGAGGTCTTGCTCGGTGTGAGGGCGCCTCCAGCCGTACAAAGTGGGGTGGGTCTCGCAGTATTTGCGATCGAGTGTTAGATCATGATTGCCTGGAATCACGATTTTGAGAGGCGCGGGTAGGGACTTGAGTAGGTGGAGGGCTCTTTTGTGCTCGTCTGGTTTGCCGGTTGATGTCAGGTCGCCGGAATGGATTGCTACGTCTGCTGGTGGGAAGGGTTTGGAGAATGAGAGGTCCGGGTTGTTGGAGGGGTCGGGCAGGGCGGAGTGAGTGTCTGACAGAATCAAGAAGCGTGTTTTGATGCGGGGTGGAGTAGGGGACTCTGCTGCTCCCACTTCGGACATGCTGGCGCGAGGTCACGAGCTTGTGTCACCATGATCTATTCAGCACTGTAGTGTGACTACTGGGGTGTGCAGACCAATACTGTATCCAAGCGCAACTCTCGATGTCAGTGTGGTTCCTACTTTCTGTGATGACTCGGTCTAGTAGGAGATCAACGTCGTGAGGCCAGGAAGCCTTCAGGAGTCCTCCAAGACTGGAATCACTTGGCGTCGACCACGTGAGGTGATCCTGGATATGTCGCTGTACCTTCTACATCCAGAGTGTTAGCTCTCGAGCATCTCCACAAAGCTTGAAAGCCGGCATGATCCCGCCGGGGCTTCTTCACCCGAATCGGCGCTTCAAGGGTCCTTCATCTCGACACTCTCGAAAAATAGCTGCGGTTGTATGGAAATTAACAATCATCCCTGATATTTGAACTCCTTCGAAGCTCTTGTTGCAAGCTTTCTTTCATCGAATCTTTGTTCTGCATCATCCTCCTTCTTCGTCTTGTCGCGATCTGTCTTATCAAATCTCATTATAATCATGTTGTCAACACTTAGACCGGCTGCTCGAGCAATTGCTCGACAGAGCCAAACACACTTCTTCGTCCGAGCCGCCTATGCATCAACCTGGAGTGGTGTCAAACAAGGTCCACCAGACGCTATTCTTGGCATCACTGAAGCCTTCAAAGCCGACAGCTTTCCAGAGAAGATCAACCTAGGTGTTGGCGCATACCGTACGTGGCGCCTCAGCGCACGCGTTAGAGCTAGGTGAAGCAGGGACTGACCGTTCGCAGGTGATGACAAGGGGAAGCCATATGTCCTACCTTCGGTCCGGACTGCCGAAGAGAAGGTCGTGTCCTCCAAGCTCGATAAGGAATATGCAGGTATCACGGGTGTACCATCCTTCACGAAAGCTGCGGCTGTCCTAGCCTACGGTGCCGATTCACCTGTCATCAAGGAGGATCGATTAGCCATCACACAATCCATCTCAGGTACCGGTGCGCTCAGGATAGGGGGAGCCTTCATGGAAAGATTCTACCCGGAAGGCAAGAGCATCTACATCCCCAACCCCAGCTGGGCGAACCACAAGGCAGTCTTCAGTGATTCAGGCCTTGAGGTCAAGCAGTACAAGTATTACAACAAAGACACCATTGGCCTTGATTTCGATGGCATGATCGAAGATCTCAAGGCTGCACCAGCCAAGTCAATGATCTTGCTCCACGCATGCGCCCACAACCCTACCGGTATCGACCCCACCCAAGAGCAATGGCAGCAAATCAGCAAGGTCATGAAGGAGAAGGAACACTACCCATTTTTTGATATGGCATACCAGGGCTTTGCTAGTGGTGATACCGATAGAGACGCATACCCCATCCGACTGTTCATCCAGGAAGGGCACGGAATGGTTCTCTGCCAAAGTTTCGCGAAGAACATGGGTCTCTATGGTGAACGAGTCGGTGCTTTCTCCATCGTCTGCGACTCTGCAGAAGAGAAGAAGCGTGTCGATTCGCAAATCAAGATCCTCGTCCGACCACTTTACTCGAACCCTCCGGTCCACGGTGCTCGGGTTGCCTCTGAGATTCTGAACGACGCTTCTCTCAACAAGCAATGGCTGGGTGAAGTCAAGGGCATGGCCGACCGAATCATCGAAATGAGGGCACTCCTGAAGAAGAACCTAGAGGACCTGGGCAGCAAACATAACTGGGACCACATCACTAACCAGGTACGTTGCCGTTCCAGCACTTGCACTGATGATTGCTGACTCGTTTTGCAGATTGGTATGTTTGCATACACTGGTCTGAAACCTGAGCAGATGGACAAGCTAGCTAAGGACCACTCCGTATACGCTACCAAGGACGGTCGAATCTCGGTTGCTGGTATTACCACCGGCAATGTCAAGCGTCTTGCAGAGTCGATCTACAAGGTCACTGGCTAAACGTGTGGTTGAGGTTCTGATCGAAGCTTGGGACTTTTGCGGCTGTCAGCAGGATCCGCCTAGGAGGTGGAGTGTTTCTCAAAAGCAAGTTTGATGCATTGGTGGTCTTGCATAAAAACAAGGGCATTCGGCGGGCGCGCAGTTGATATGCATTCTATGTGTCAACCTTATTGAAAAGGTGGTGTTTTGACTATCTATGGTCACGCATGTTGGTGGTTCTGGAGAAACAGTATCTCCAGACTAGAAGGAAATCCTCCACGTGGAGCCAGTCGAGTCAACCGTCATGCAATCGCCTTTACAGTAGTCTGGGAAACGATTCTACGAGATCCAATCCCACGGTGTTCGAAACTTTCCTAGACAGCAAATGTTAGCCTAATCGTCTCAGCTTGCAGCTCCGGGTATGAGAGCTTTCAAAGGCGACACGCACATTCTATGGCTTGCGTTAGAGTCCCCAGTAGAGCTCGGAATGGGTATAGTCCAGTGGAAAGCATTCCTCAGCTAACGGGGGAGATGGTGGGCGTGCACAGAAGGTGCTTCTGTGACTCTGACTAGGACTGCAGTTTGACGTAGTCCGGTCGTTGGGTTGGTCATTTTAGACAAGGTTTGTCCTAGCGCACCCACTAATCCTGACATCCGAGTAAATAGTATGGACCCTCGATTACTGCAAGCGGAAGCTCCTGAGTTCACTGTTTCGTCGACGGTTATCGTGCAGCACGCGGAACTTTAAACCTTGACCTGCCTGTGTCAGAATAAGACGCAGATAAGGCTGCTACACCTCCCCGCCTGGAATTGATTTCCAGAGGCAGAGCGCTTTGTTTCGACTACCAAGTCGGCTGTCTCTCAGTACGCTGACGGCATTCTTTTTCTCCCGTCTTTTGAAGATCGATCGGTATGACGCCATCGCCCACTCAAACTCTCGGTCCTCTTGCTCACAAGCGAGACACCCGCAGAGAGCAATAACCTGACTTCTCCTAAGCAGAAATGTCTCGGAGTGAGCCGAACAGCGCACCTCGTAGGCATCCTGGCAAACAGCTGCATCAGGGTCTTCGGAAGCTTGAGGCTTGACGGCTCGTCAGTCATGTGCTCCTTGTACCACGCGCACATCCACATCGTGTGCGGTATGGGTCAAAACTGACGTCGAACTGGACCACCGATGAGCACCACCCCAGTAGCGCGTATCGTGAGCTTCGTGAGTGCTGACTACATGACCATAGTACCATTAGCTCAACTCGCTTAGGTTGGTCACTTCCACACCATTACCTTATCCGTCAGGTGCTGCCCGCTCTTGGCTCCTCCCTTCACGGACTGGGGTTGCTATCAAGCAAGGATCATATGAGCCGCAATTAGTACCCCATGTTCCTCGGTGCTTGCTAGAATTGGTTTCGACAGCTCCTCCCCTAGAAGGTCTGTGCGAGCTGTGTCGCATCCGTCTTTGCCGAAATGGATTCATTGACAGTACTACCTCCGACCACAAACTCCTCGGGCGGATTCCTGGAGATGCTTGGCGAGGCTCTGCACAAACAAAGTTGGAGCTGTTTCGCGAATATTACTACATAAGAACGCGTAGACAGTAGGTCGGAAGGCTATTGAGTTTAATGCAAGGGCAGCTCGAAAGGGCCGGTTTCATCTACAAAGTGAAAGCATAGTCTCCCGTAGGGACTTCAGTTCTCGAAGCCGTTCAACACTTTGTATGGTCATTTGTGATTCTTCGAATAAAAGTGGACCACTGGCAAAGTTTGTATCGTTGTTCGCAGATCCCACTCGTCATAATCTTTCCTCCTGACAGTCCCGCATTTCAACCACTTCAAGCATTGATCATCATCTTCCTGTCCTCACCACTAGTTTGGTCTGTTCGGCTGTGCCTTCATCTTATGCACAACCGGTAGCCTGATCCCCTTCGGCGTAGATCGTCGTGTCAAACTCGGACCCTTCACCAATCAGTAACTCCTCCGTCGAGCACAACCACAAAATCCACGTCTAAGTTTTGATACAAGCATATCCAGCTGTTTCATTGAAAGCCCCCGGTCAGATACCCAATCTTTGGCTCCTGTAAGTGCATCACCCCTGCCGCCTGCGAGACAATGCTCTGGAAATGGTCGAATATGATGCGGTCCGAGGCGAATATCGGTTTGGGAACCCCTCCTCGACCGACGAGGAAGTAGCGACACCCCACCCAATCACTCCTCCTTCACACCGACCATTCAATATTGACAACAACATTCATACTCGTCATATCTCTTCAGAGCCGCACCAGATCGCACGCGCAGCGGGTACAGCCAGTGCACGATGAAACCTTGTGGTCCCTGGATCTTCGCTTGCCATCCCTCTTTCCGTCATCGCTAGGAAAGTTCTATCACTAGGCCGGTTGTTGCTTGGCAGACTTCATCGATAGCAGACTTTCGGCTCTCAGCAGGTGGTTGTGTTGACAGTGGTCAAATGCTCAGAGCCTCTGCCATCTCCCACGTTCGAACCTTGAACACTTGGCCGATCATTCCACAACATCGAGGATTTCATGTACAACCCTCGAGTAGCCCCGAAAAAGCTCATCAGAACGTGCAATCATCCAATCTGAAAGTTCCACTCACGCCAGGTACTTTACGACCCTGCCGAATACCGAGAAACAGCTTTGAGACCAACGTCGGTCAGCAGTGCAAGCTGGAGAGGCAACACGACGATCTTTCTGTCCATGATGCACTAACATTGTCATTCTCATAGATTGGTAGCCGGGCTCATCCGATCTTCCTCTCGCTGCCCTGTCTCAACCTCGAATCACACAAGATGGCTGATGTACGTCGAATCATGTTCATGTTACAACTCTTCCTCCCGACAGCACAATCAGCCGCCAAAATAGAGCATCATGCCTACCTCAACCGGTCGAGATATACCGACTAGATACTGACATGCTGGGTGCTCTTAGGCTGAAGAGTTCGACTTCGGTGACAATGTGGACACTGCAACCTTCGAACAGATTCTCGACATGGACGATGCCGACGAAGATGATGCTCACGAATTCTCCAAATCAATCGTTTTTGGTTTCTTAGATCAGGCAGACTCTACTTTCGCGAAGATGGAGACATCAAAGTATGTCAGACCAGACAAGTCCATTCATGTGGTCAGAACGCTAATACACTATGTGCTAAGGAAGGACAAAGATCTGAAAGAGCTGTCGAGCTTAGGCCACTTCCTCAAGGGATCATCCGCTACGCTCGGCTTTACGAAGGTGAAGGATGAGTGCGAGAAGATCCAGCACTATGGCCAAAAGAAGGACGAAACAGGTGCCACGGACGAACCAGACGAGGAAAAATGCTTGCGACTCATTGGACAGTCTATAGCAAAGGCTAAGACGGCATACGATGAAGTCAAGCGTTTGATGGAGCAATATTATGCCAAACTGGAAGGCAATGCCTGAAGTCAAGGCTTAGAGTCAAAACTCAGAGCCACTCATTCTACACAGTTGTTTGAGGTTCAGGCATGGCCGAGCACGACCACAACAGGATAGAAGATGGTACCGTTGCATATCGGAGAAGCCCCTAAATGCATGTCCAGCGTTGACTAAGGCTGACAGTACCCTAGCAAGCTTATCAATAATATGCTCACTCTTTGACAAAACACACTTCGCTTTCTACCCTGTGTCCCGATCCTCTGCGCAGTACATTTCGATTCAGCCCCATCTGGTCCCGAACAATGCTGGTGAGAGCCACCGGCACCTCTGGGACTTCGGCTAAAGGGCTTGGTGTCAATGCCAATGGGGATTGATCCGGTGTTGGGCGGCTATGACCACGCTACTCTACTACCAGAATGCAGGTTCAGCTATAATTTCCGAGGCCCAATCGTGCTTACCGACTGATCGAGTCTGCACTTATGACCAGATCCCACGTCGCCCTCGTGTCACACACCAATGGCCCAATAGCACCTGCTCAATAGACTATCATGTGTTGGCCACAAGCCATTGCGTATATTCAAGAGTCGATTCTGAGCACAGCTTACCCTACAATCGCTAATGATCCAACATGGTGTCTGCTGCGGTACAAGCCCAACTTAGACGTGTTCTACCATGATCATTCGGGCATGAACCTGACCACGAGCAAAGTCTATCACCCACTCCATATCTCCCTTCATCTTTCTTCTCGTCCATACCCATTTCCTAAGACCACAACCATGACTCTACCGCAACGCAAACAACGGGCTACTCATCAACACTACTGCCCCGCCCCCAACGCCTCCTACGTCCCTGATTTAGTCTTCCTGCACCGGTCAACAGTCATCCAGATCGAACCTCCCAGCGACTTACCTCCACTCAACCGATCAATCACCCCATTAACCAACACGCTTTCAACCAAGCACCGAAGTCCAACCCCCTCACCGCACCCAAACACAAATCCAAACACCGTGGAAATGCGCAACAACAACATCAACGAGGAAGCAATGCCGCCATGCGACAACAACAAACGCAAGACCGAATAGATGGGGTCAACCTCGACACAGACACGACGCGGTCGTGTCACGCAGGCAGGCACGTACCTCCCAACCGTTAACGAGGCATAGACAGACGAGCGGCATCTTACAGAAGGTGCCGCACAAGCATTAGTCGAGCAACGCACACTGACACCGGTATGTCTAGCACAAATATGCAACGTGCATGGAGCAGCCGAGAAACCAGAAGGAGCAAGACGCAGCCACACGTACATTGAACAGAGGAAGGCACGATCTCAAGGATGATATAAGCGAGCGCGCAGACATGAATACTGTGGAAAGGAAGACCCAATAACCACTGGCACTGGAACATGAAGCAGGTACTGTATGATAGTGTAGTGTCCAACCTTACGGCAGACCACACGCGGCGCAAACAGTGGGGCAAGTGCGTAGATACCACCGGCATACTCGAACCACACCACACACAACAAACGCGCTTGAGCGCACCCTCGACCCGGCAACTGCAGGCACGGCACCGCACTACGCCTCCCTGCCAACTCAACGAGGAAGGTGCCGCACCGCACGACCACAAGTGAGACCAAACGAAACGAGACGAAGCAGACACGACACGATATCGAGCCCAAAGCTACCAGACCAGTAGTGGGAGGCCCGATCCGCGTCAGAGAACTTCCGTAGCTAGGAGGAAGGCGTTCCCACGCTACAATCAATACGAGTGTCGCCTTCCAGTGTAGCTTCGAAGGCGCGAGAACCACTGACACTGACAGTTAGGCGAGGCAAGGCAAGGCGAGGCGCGACACCACGACCGACTCGACTCGACGAGCGCAGCTGCAACCCCAGCATTGAGGTAGACTAGAAGGCGGGAGTGGAGGTACGGTTGAACCCCGCGTTTGACGGGAGGGGAGGTACGACCCCGACCTCCATGTACTCGATTGGGAAGTTGCGGGAAGGTGCTACCATGGCAGGCATGGCATGTTCTACCTGCCAGTGCCTGCTAAGTAGAGTAGGGTGGGGAGGCGCAACCGACGAGATGCGATGCGAAACGCTCGCGAAGGTACTGTAGATAAGTGCGAGCTTGCGCTGGACTCGTCGAGGTAGGCACGATCCTGCGTTGATCCAATCCGGGGAAGGCGTGGTCCTCAGTGGAACCCACGAACGGGAAGGTGCTACGTGGTACTTTGAGGCAGGAAGGCGCGGGAGGACAAAGCAGGTACGCTTGACACGGTGGCAGTGCAAGGTGTGAGTCGAGGCTGATAGGTGCAGTCGTGGTGATCGACAGCTAGGACTAGGGAGACATTGCATCATAGCTCGGTGAAGAGATTACGAAGTAAGGCGTTGGTGATGATCGATCGTATATTCATCATACTTAGGAATTAGATAGCTATGCTCCACATGCAGCCATATGTGTGCAGTATATTCATGATAATTTGCGCTCAACTGATAATCAACGAGTGGGCCGCTCAGAACGCTTAGGGATGAGTATCCAGAGCAATGGTTTCCATCGCGCCTATCCTGTGTGGCGCATACGGACATCGAGGGGTATCTGGGTGGGGTCGTTGTTCGAAAACTTGGTGTCTGTCATTGTCAGGGTATCGTGGTTGAAGAAGTCAGTTGCAGCTGTATAGGATTAGTAGACGCCACTCTGTTGCTGTGTTGGCTGCAGGCCATGCCTATCGCGCATACCAGCGTTGATCTGAGCAGCCAGTTGACTGTCCTTCATCATCGCGAATGCCTCGGGATCTTCTCTTTCCAGTACCCGCAATTCTTGTAGGTTAATGCCTAACTCGTTTACCAGCTCGTCTGCGCCCTTCTGGCGTACTTGATCTCTGATATAGGCGCCAGTATATCCTTCAAGTTTCTGCCTGAGAGCGGCGAGATGTGCTGCTTCCGGCGCATCGTCCACTGACGTGCCGTGAAGTATGTCATCTGTACCGGTGGGCTTTAGGACCTCGCGGCGCATGTGCTGACCGAAGCGGTGCATGTGACCTTCTTCTTGTGCCTGAGCTCGCGCAGCCAATGATGTGCCCGATTGTGTACGCGCGAGGTAAGAGTATGGATCCGTTTGCTCAGTCTGTGATGCTGCTGGAACGTCATCAGGTGAAATCAGCCGAGACAGTAGCGGTCCTGCTGCGGCTTCTTGGTAGGAGGAATTTGTGGAGTCGATGGAGAGCATTGACGGTGACTGTCTTGGTCGCGACTCAGGGTATTCGTCTTCAAATCGCCGAATTGTTCGTTCAAGTGTCTGATCGAGGGCCATCAAACGACCTGGGCATTGTTAGTATTATGAACGTGAGGCACAGATGAAGACTTACGGTAAGCATCCATATTGCCCGCCCGATCCTCCTTGACCATAGCAGGACGCAGCCGCAGCCGAATTTTCCGAGCACTCTCACAGAGCTCGAAACTGACGTCCTTCGGCTTCTTTGGCCCTTGCGATCTAACACTGCCCGGAATCGGAGTTGCAGTGCCACTAGCGGCCGGGCTGATGTTTCGAGACTGCATTCGGCTTGCCTCTTTGTTGCCGAGAAACACGCCTAGAGCCTTCACGATACCCGTCGACGCGATCATGTAGTCTTCGTCCGGAGCAGGGTCGTCGTTGTCATGATTTTCGGAGTATCCTTCCATATGACCAACAAGATGCAACAAGACTTCTGGCGCTTGTTTGTCTAGCTTCTCGGGCATAGACTGATCCTGAACCCCAAAGTCGCTCAACGTTGTCCTTTCGAGGTTGCGCAAACTATACGCAACAACTTGAGACGAGAGAGCTTTGATGACTTCACTGCTGTCCTGACTGGGTACTTCAAACTCCACAGCCACCAGGGTGTTTGATGCTCGGACAGCCGTCATTAGAGACACAAAGACAGCACAAGCTTCTTCTCGAGCCTCCCCTTGACTCGAGTTCATGCACTCGACGAGTTTTTGGTTGTCTAGTATACTGACGTGAGCAAGTACCGGGCAATCTGGAAAGATTTCTGCCAGAGAGATAAGCTGATTCGGCGTCATGTCGACGTCTGACAAGTGTATGCGCTTGAGGCCCCTCATTTGCGGCAGTCGTCGCCGGAGTAGGGAGACGACGTCTTTCGAGCCGTTAAAGAGCGCAGGATTTCTCGAAAGGTCAATGAACTTGAAGTTGCGCAACACTGAGAGATGCTGCAAGATGGCTCGCAAATCATCGACGCTCAAGTTGCAGTCTGCTAAGCTCATGGCGAACAACGGATTGTTCTCGTCCAGTACTTGGGTAATCAGGTGACCCCTTCCGTTGAGGTCATTGCCACCCATGTCAAGACCTTCGCAGAGGCCTGAACTCACATATCGAACAACATGGCTCAGAGCATCCGTGTCAAGGTTGTTGTTCGCGAGCCCAAGCCGCTTTATCCTGCACTTCAGGACGCTCTCAATGATCTCTGAAACAGCATAGCTTGAAAGGTTGCAACCACTTAGGATCAGCTCTTCCAGACGACTCCCAAATCTTTCGGCTAGTGCCTGGGCGAACAGCTGGCTCACATTACTGTTTCGAGACGGTAGCTCTTGCGAGTTGTTCAAACTGGTTGAAATTGTGCTGGTTCTTGATAGATCGCCGCTCGCACTGGCTGGAAAGGGAACACCAGACAGGTCAATAGCACGTAAAGACTGACATAGGTGAACAAAGAGGGCGATATGCCTCCAGCCAAGAGCAGATATGGCGGAGTTGTTCTTCAAAGAGATCTTCTCGATTACTCCCATCTGTTCAGTACCAGACTGCTCAGAAGTGTTTCGTGGGAGTTTACGATTTGCGCGTGCTTGTTCTTGAGTCTTGCAGCCGGACAGGCCAGAAAGAACGATCCTGACAGCCTCATCCGACAGATTGCAATCGTCCAGGATCAGTCTCCGCACAGGGACGACTGCAAGCCAGTCACCAAGTGTCTGGATATCTGGCAAGGACATCTGAGCTCCCGACAGATCGATGGAGGCGACAGTCCCTGGGGCCTCGGCAAGTGTTGCTGATGGTTTGGATATTTGCTCCTTCATGGTCGTGAGCGCCGCGGTCTCTCTCAGCTGACAACATCTCTTATATATCCGGAGAGGATCGGTCGTCGGCTGCCCCCTCTTCGGAGTTGAGGCAACAGGCGGGGACTGACTGTTGCTCGAATCCGAGTCTTCATCCACGGTGAGTTCTAGCGGGATCAAGCCGTTAGCCTCTGCGTGCCGCCTCTTCTTTTCTTTGCGTTCTTTGCGCTCTGCTTCCGACCGCTTCTTCTTCTCCTTCTTACGGGTCGTTGTCGGCTGGTCAGGATCATCGGGCTTGCTCTGGACCTGCAAGTCTGCCTTTTGCACTTCCTGTTCTACCTTCTGTTCCACATCTCCCTTCTTCTGCTCTTCCTGAGCGGTGGCTTGGGATTCACTGTTTGAGACAGGATTAGATTCGGGCTTGCCATCGTGAGTAGTAGACTTCTTCAGGGCAGCGCCTTCGCTTCTTTCCTTCATCTTGGCGTTCTTACTACCACTGCTAGTAGGAGCTGCCGCTCCATTTGAGGCAGGTGAAGGCTCATCCTGCTGTTCATCTGCCTGCGCAGCGATACCAGCAATTTCAACATCGACCTTGAAGGCAACTCTTCTCAGCTTGTTCTGATCAAAGTCTGCGATCTTTGTCCTTTGCCGGTGCTGGTCAACGTTCATGGTCTTACGGGCACAGAGGGTGTCGCCAGTGCCTGCACCTTTACCCAGTGTAGCAGTGTTGCCCGAGGACAACCTCCGCAGAGCATTGAGAAAACCTGGATGGTGGTCTACCCTGGTTTCTGTGCCCGCAGCGACCAGGACCGAAGGACGTCTAGGCCCGACATGGACGGGCTTTTCTTCAGCACCGACATTCTCTTTATTGGTATTCTGTCCTTCAAAAGGATTGCTCTTCTCTAGAGCTGGGCTAGCCTGAGGACTCTTCCCACTCTTTATGGAGGAAGTGCTGTTGCTGCGCGAGGACCTGTCGCCACCACTTGATGAGAGCTTGGAGCCAAGGGTCGAGAGCCATGAGGGTCTACGTCCCTCCTTCTTCAACGAGAGCCTCGAATGCTTATTGTCTTCAGCTGGTGCCGGCTTCGGAGGAGCAGCCTGTTTCGATATTGGGGGTGTCTGTGTCTGTGATGCGTTCAGTGCTGGGTCACTGGTTGCCGGAACTTGCTGCTGGCTTGCACCATTGCTCATCGGTTGTTTTTGTGGTACAGCGAATGGGTCGATCGAGTCTTGCTCCGGTGCAGGTGTCGGTGGCGCGTAAGGGGCATGGGCGTTCGACTTCGATGTGGCCTCGGTTCCGTTGTTCCGAGCGGAACGTGATGATTCTGGAGCTGATTTGGTGTGCTTTAAACTGGTATGTGGGTCTACACGATGCGACTCAGTGTTAGCACGCTTCTGGCTTTGCTATCTTCCATCAATGTGGTTGTGCGCATGGAGTCTACCTTTCTTGTGAAGTAACCAGTCGACATCGAGACCGCCTTCTGCTTTGTCCGCAAGCAGTTCGCTACCTGCCGGCGCTGCTAGAGCGGATGTCATGCTGGCGATCACACTGCACTGGGTTGGGAGACTATGTTAACAGGACGGCGAGGGCATTGATGCTCGCTTGATAGATTAAGAACCAGACCGACAGTGAGGCTTCGGCGGGGTCCAACAAGCGGAACTCGATAGCTTAGGTCTTGGGCGCCGATCAGTGCTTACTCTACTTTGCAGCAGATTGAAAGCTTCGGCCGGTCATGCTTGACCTACATCATCGCTGAAGATCCAGTCCTAAACCTGCTTGGGATTCGTGGTAGAGCCTGCCGTTAGAAGCGTACGTGAGGGGTCAAGCATATCACACACAACGAACTTGAAAGCGACGCAAGTCAGCGATTGCTGACACGCCACCCTTGAAAAGAGGCATTGCTAGTTATCATCGCTGGGACGTCTAGGCGACGCATAGGCGTCGACTAAGCTGATTAAGCGATCATCAAGGCCCCGAACCTACACAGTAAATTTAGAAGCTCAAGCTGCTGACTCGCGTAAGCCGCCTGTGGGCCCTGCGGGAGTCCACGTCGAAGATTTACAGTAGGTGGAATATCTTGTTCATGCAGTACCCCGTGCTGAGCAATATGTCAACACCGCGAGATGCTAGAAAGCGCCTGTTTGGCACGCTATAGAATTTTGTTTCGACGTGAACACAACTAATGCGCCATCTCATACCACGAGACGCTTACGAGGCGAGCTCAGCGATCTTGGTCTTGATCCTCTCCTGTCGCTCTTCATGGGTGAGCTTCTTCTGTCTGTACTTCTTGCCCTCCTCCCTCCAGTAATCCTTACCCTTCTTCTCACCCTCATCGTCATCCTTCTTGAATGGGTCCTCCCGAATAGCCTTGTGAGCCTCGGCGTACAGGTCCTCGAGACCATCAGCCTCGATATCGTTCTCGATGTACTTGACGAACTGAGACTTATATCGTTCCTCGTCGTCATCAGCCAGGGTCTCCATGTACTCAGCGACGTGACCGCCGAAGATGTACTTGCGGAGCAGCTCAGCATCAAGCTCCTTTGCTTCGTTGTCGTAGCCTGGGAATCGCTTCTCGTTGTGTGGGATCAATAGCCCGCCATCGGACGCACCCTTCATGGCACCGAACACACGTGCACCGGTGGAGGTTCGATGAAGACCAACATCCAAGAAGCACTTGAATGGTCGTCGGCCCTCACCGTCCTCACCCTCGGCTGCTTCAGTGAGCTTGTACTCTCCATCTGGCTCCTCAACACCGACGAAGTCCTCGTCAAGACCGAGCTTCTTGAGCGCTCTTCGGGCAACGAGAAGACCAGTAGCGTAGGCAGCGGCCCAGTTCGTCAGACCGTTCTCAACTCCATATCTCTTGAGCTCGTGGGAGTAGGCCGCGGCGAAGACCTTGTCGCCTGAGATCTCGGCTGTGACGATTTGGCAGATAACATCTCGGTTCGTGAATCGGACGACGAGTCTGTATTTGGGTGCGTTGTATTTGTTCTTGGCTTGGCTGATCAATCGCTTTCGGGCATAGTAGTCAGTCTGCGACAAGTCAGCGTCCCGCGTCTGTTGTGCTTTCCTATCTGCTGACCTTGCCGGCTCTTCTGCGCTTGTACTTGGTCTGGAATCTCGAGAAGTATGGTGAGTTCTTGACGCTGAACCACAGTTAGTAGCAAGCAGGGGCACAGGGTGACTGTAACTCACAGCTTGGTGAAAGGCATCTTGTCAAGTTTTGCTCAATGTTCAAACTTGAAAGATCTGTAAACCTCGAATCAGCATTTTGCGCTGCAGACCAACTCCGCAGCAACATGCAGGGATTCTCTCATACATCTTGACGGGTCAAGGCGAATATGGACAGTGACTTACAAGAAAGTTGTCGACGCAAAACAAGATGTACTGCGTGTGTCGCAAATTATTGTTGTAGATTTCAGAGTGTGGGTGAACTCCACGAACGCCAAGCCTCAGCTCAAGCCAAAGGGTGCTTCGAGGTTGGCAACATTTTCTCCTCCTTGATTCAACGTGTCTCGCTATGAACGCTATATGGGGTATTTTGTCTATCTCATGTATATTTCCAAGCTTCTGAGGTCGTCAATTCTGTCGTAAGATCGTAAATCAGATGGTTCCATTCCCTTCGTAAGTCGTGAGTGCTTTCGTACCCAAAATCTCTCTATCTCGCAGGACACCGGTGTCCCAGATGCAACTGAACGATAGATGTATCATAACGTTCCTCAGAGCCGAGGGAGTTGACTAGACCTCTACCGTTCCGGTCTTGAAAGTCTCGGTTTTGGTCCTGAGAATGGTCGACAGCGCCTGCCTACTGTCCCAATCTCGTATCCTCCAAATCTCTTGGCCCCCTCGCCGCAAGACCTGCATAGGCTCGTCTATCGCAGCGCCTTCTGCTTCATCCAACCACTCTGCCCATGCTTTCGTCTTCGGAGCCCAGCCCGTACTCAACAGCCAGTCCTTGGTACCTGTCACGGCTATAGTTTTCCATAGCGCTTCTGTGTACGTTTGGGGCTGGTCCTTGATCTTGTCCGTGGAACCGCGAGGAGGTATACCACCACTTAATTTGACGTGTGTCAACCTCAGCCGGCTTAGATCCCAGTGCTTAGCAGGTGGCAAAGCAGCCCCAATCCAGTAGGCGATGTTGATGCCCATGTAGGACCCAGCAAAAGCTACCTGTAGGTAGATCGTAGAGTTAGCTAAGGAGATAACGCCAGCCATGAGGAGTAGTGTTGAGATTAAAGATAGACCACGGTATACGGGGGTGCTTCGAACGGAGTAGATACATCGCTCGGACGCATTGAAGTACAGGTAGCGTGCTGTTCGTTCGCTACACTTCACTACAATAAATGCTCCTTGCGGGTATTTGATCACAACATCGCCTGGTGGTGAGTGCTTATCTGGTTTCGGGTCGTTCGGGGTTGGCTGCCATTTGTTCGCAATACCCGTATTTGTACTCAATAGCGAAAGAGAGATGGTGGCTAACAAAGCCATACCGTCGTGGTAATATAAAGACAAAGCAAACAGCGCTGCGCTCATGGCGAAGCCGAGATATGCCAGTATCGCTAACGGTCCATATCTTTTGATTGATGGCCGAGGTACACCCTCATCCTCGTCCACTCTCACACACTGCACCGTGTTCGCTGGCAATTTGTCCCCTCGATGTAGAGCGTGAGCTACATGGTGAATATCTTCGCTCGCATTCCCCGAGTGCACTCCAACGACTTTTGCATTGGACGTAGTTTCGAGCTTTTCGGGTCTCTGGGTCTTCAGGAATGTTTGAGGAGCAGGAATCAGGCGTGGCAGGTAGATCAGGTAGCTCAACGTCGCTACTTGTGCAATAGGCTCAAGTGAACCTTCTCCGAGAATGGCAAGGAAACCTGAGAAGAACGTTAGTGCGAGTGTGAAGAACCAGTATGCTGTTCCTACCAACGATATCGAGCTGGAATGATTCGGTATCAAAGTTCTCTATGAATGACAGCCTCATACTCGCTGTTGATGATAACGTTACAGCAAGTCAGTGTCGATGCAACGTGGATCCTCCAGGCATGCTAACGCCGGAACTTCGAAGAAAACATTGTAAATCATGAACGAGGACCAGAAGAGATTTCGCCCTGTCACAGCCACCTCGAGGACAGCACACTACACCTGCACGATGCTGATGGGTGGAGGAACGCCATGCAAGAGACTGGCACAAGTTATGCTTTTTACAGAAGTTCCGCAGTGATCGACCTATCCAAAGTGGGTTCTTTAGGCGTGCCGTCCCACCACGAAACCAGCCTCCCAAGCCCACGACCGGTGAACATTAATTAGCCAGCTTACCTAGGCATACCAACGTGGTCGAAGGGTTCGCGTGCTCCCGAGAGATAAAATAAGGTATCTATAGGACGGGTAACCGGTTATCGTATCAACCGCGATTCCAACATCGATGCGCGTCCGTTGACGGTCCCTTACCGGTATTGAGGCGCTCCTGACGCCCAGATAAACGGCCAAGTTAATGTCCAACGTGGTGCCAGCATCCGAATCAACGACATACTAGACAACGCCTCGCCGTCTTCACATGAATTTACACTTGTGCGCCGATGAATCCAAGGAATCCTTTGCTCGTTGCAAATGTGTACAATATATCATTTAGAATCTCTAGCTATCAATCACATCTTATGAGTCTATCGCCAGACTGTCATATCTATCTCGTTGTTGGTCATAAATTCGTGCATGATGCAGCTGTTTGCAGCTCGGGATATCACAAGAAACAAAAAAGCCTCCCTGTCAAGCACTGTAGTACGCCTTTCCCAATAGTGTACAATATCATCGCCTCTTGGCTTCTATCTCTCTGTTTAGCTTCCTTTGCGCCGCCATCCTGTCATGTTGTGCCGTTAGCCTCTCGCCATCGGTGGGGATCTGGCCACGACTTCGACCTCGTTCACCTGTATTGCTTCGTGACAACATCTTGCGAATAGAGGTATGTCGAGCAGGCACAGCTTCGGGGCGATGGTAAACGAGAGGCTCTTGTTTACTGATGTGGCAGAAGAGCGTTGAGAATATGAGCTCTTCACCGTTACTGTTGTACAATGGCAGATGTCGATATCCTCGTTGCAGGCTGTCAAGCTTCGCCGTGAACACTGCCAACTCCTTGTGAGAGTTCTTGGTCGCAGCACATACCACGAATCGCACGAAGACAAGCTCTGGATATTTTGTTTCCAGTGTCAATTCGAACACGTCGTTGAACTGCGGATTGTAGCCATTCTCGGGGACTGTCTTGGTTCGTCTGCTGAGTGGGCTGCCGATGCCATGGTAGCCATTTGCTCTGGATACCTCTTCACCACCATGACCGTAGGCAATGCCACGGGCCTTGTCCTCAGCGCTGAACATTTGTACTTCCACAAATGGACTGATGAGATCATTCTTGCCCATGATTGATAATAAAGGAAGTTGTTGAGCTGAAATGATCTTGACGGAAAAGTTGATTCTGTTGTGAGGTAGTTTGACCTTCTGCTCCGCCGCAGTGTCGAAGCGACTGGGGTCTCGTAAATACTGTGGCTTCAAAACGTAGCCTGTACGATCATTACCCGCTGCAAACATGGCTTGGTTCATTTGCATATGGATGTCGTATGTCTGCCAGTTCAGGGCCACCATTTGTACACCGCGTCTCCAGAAGGTGTTGGGATCAAAATTCGAGCTATTCAACCTCGTGCCCCGGGGGTAGATGCGGCACATGAAGGAGGTATTGTGTTTCTCGAAAGGAACTTTGCTGTCCTGATGCTTCGATACAGTCACGGCTGTGTTCTCATTGATAGAGAAGATGTGATTGAATTTCTGAAACTTGAGATCAGTGGGAGATCGATAGGAATATCCTTGCATGTAGACCCCGAGCGCAGCCAACTCCTTGGTGATTTTACTTGTCTTTCGAGGTCCAGGGGAATCTCTGTCTGCCTGCACGGCCGCATTGATGTCACTCTCATACTCTTCCTCACTGGTAGGTGACATGGAACGGTCGGTCGGCGACGATATGGACTCGGGCGCACTTATCACACTTGAGAAGCCATTAATCATACCGATCTGCTGCGAAGAGATTGCGTGCAACGGCGCGGGTCTTCGGACCGGAGAGCTCGTGCTTCGTTGCCTTGCGATAGGTATACCCTCGCTAAGTGAGGTCAACACTGGATGAGCATTGGTGGCTTTGACCTTAATCAAGATTTTATATCTGAGCTCCTCGGGAGAGGGCAAATCATGGGTGTGATCCAGGAAGGGGTACAGTAGCAACCTTGAAGAATCGATCTCCTTTTTCATGATCTCGACCATGCGCAGTTGCTGACTGGGGTTGCAATGTACTTCGAGAGACAATATGACTGGATATGACGAGACGTCAAAAGCGCAGCGATTGATAGCTCGAATGACCTCGTCGAAGGGCACAGACGTGGTACCTGTAAAGCCATGTGTGACGCGGGGGTTATTGTTCTCTCCATTCCAGCAGTCAATCTCGACAGAACGACAACCCCTTCTAAGAGCTGTTACGTAGGCCTCAACCGAAGAAGTACCGTTGACCTGGCGGCCGGTGAGATACGTGTTGTGAGAAGTCGATATGAAGTATTCATTGATCGGTCGATTAAAAGTTGGAGGCGCCTTCTCGTTGAGAGCATATACATGGCATTCTCTAGAAGTGATGAAAGACGAGAAGGCATTGAAGTCCATGTACTGGCCTTGTGTGTATTGTGGAACAGAGCATTTCGACCTTGCGGCAAGTTGGTCAAATCTTTCAGCCCAATGAGTATAGTTGGGGTCGACGCTGATCCCTTGGTCTCGCTGCAAGAATTGCAAGAAATCGGGCTTGCTCACTCCATCGATGCCGGCTGTTTTGAGCTGATTGAATAGCGGCTTGATGTCGACCCTAGATCGAAGTCGGTCAACGAACGCACGGAACTGCTCGAAATGCAGCAAGCCACTACCGTTGATATCTGCGGTGTTGAAAGCATCCTGAACAACGGCTTTGGGGCAATGAATATGTAGCTTGCGGCATATACGTGCGACTGCTGACATGTCCAAGCCCTGGGTCTCCGTGTTCGATTTGGCGAATTCCGAGTCCCAATGTGCTCGAAGGGCTGATACCCGTTCTGCTCCAGTCATCTCGGACATCATCTCTTCTCGATGTTTGCCAAGGGCCTCGAGTGTCTTGACCCAGAGCTGGCACAGATGTCTCGTCCTTGCAATGAGATGAAGAGTCTTGGTACCTTTCGAGGATTGCGACTGGGCATAAGTGATGGTGCAACAACATTTAAGATCGACATCTGGTCCAGCCACGTCTTTCCAAGTGCTTGCTGCGTCAGTCCCATATCTGATGCTTGTGACATTGTCGATAGAGAACTCTTTCGTCGTGCCGAGCTTACCTGGCCATGACACAGTACCGCTTTCCTTATCAAGCAAGAATTTTTTGGGTGCCCAGCCCAACCTTGTAAGCTTCTTGAGTGTAATGCCACCCAAGAGCAGGTCCGGCACAGCTGGAGCTTCGATCTCTGCTCTGGGCTCAGGGCGAGCAGAAAAGTCGTTGATGAAAGTTGTGTCTTCTGGCGAGCCGAGATTGTGGTAGAGCCCAAGACCATGCGGTATCTCAGGCACCGGGTCATTCGTTTCGAAACTTGCCACGGTTGATGTCTTGCTGTCGCTTCTGCGCCGTGCAACGGGACCTGAGCTAGGGTCCCTCTTGATTGCGGCGCCGGACGAAGTCGTGCGGCCTAATCTACTGAGTGCACGCCTGCCCGAGGATATTGTGCGTGTGAGACCGTTTTGTCGTTGGTTTGATGGAGACAATGCAGTTGACATAGACGTGGGAATAACTGGATCTGGTAGATTCAGAATGTCGACGGTGGGCAACGAGTACTGTTGCTGGTAGGAGAATGTGTATGGAGAGCTCTGGAAAGACCAACTCGGGCTGTCGGTGATGGATGAGGCGCTGTGCGTGGAAGCGGGCGCGACCATAGAGACTCCATTCGTGGAGGTTTCGACGCGCTGGCTGGATGGCATCCGCTTGATCGAACGTCGGGGAGGATGCGAGGGGGAGGACTCCAAGGTCTCACCCCTTTGACTTTCTGTATCACCCGTTCCAGCCGCCATGACACTGTCTATAGTTGTTGTCGTTGCTGTTTTGTTTGTCTTGTCAGTTACTGACTGTGGGCTATGCCTTTGCTCAGCCATGTGCCAGCTAGGCTGTTGTGAACCCGACATCTGATATTGTGCTCTGGGTGAGACCGGCTCGTGGTTTGAGGCTTGGTACGATTGACATTATATTTACACGAGCGTTGTCCTTCCAGAGGTTGATATCGCTGTTCGGTACAGTAGGCGTGGGAAGCCCTAGTGGGGCGGGCTCAACAAGTTTGCGCCATCGCTGCGGTGGTGGTAGAACTCTTGCGGGCTTCAGCACAGTGAGATACAAGGGGCTTCTTGTAAATAGGTGTTGTACGGTTGTGCTCAGCTGTTAGAGAGGATGCTGTCGTCGCAAAGTGTTAAGGCGAGGACCGACCTGGGCGGTGGAATATGTGATTGAGGAATGCAGGGTGAGTCAGTGACTGTTGTGGTGAGTTGTGCGCAAAGGAGCGGACGAGCAGATTTCGCAGTGTTGAAGAAGCTGCTCAAGACTGTGCACAGCACAGCGGACGATTAGTCTGGAAACTTAATTCTCGAGCGCCTTCCAGTTGCTGTCCCGTGAATCAATCGAAAAGAGGGCGATGCATCAAGAGGAGTTCCTGCATGCAGCATACGATTAATGGGCCAAAAATCACCAGGCCTCGCAGTCAGGATTCTTGGCCGCGACTGCACGGAAGGAGCATGCCCCAAGATTCTTCTGTGGGGCAGTATGCGTGCCCCTTACCGGTTTTCGAGCACTTTTTTGATACCAGCTCCGTAATAAAAATAGTCTTCCCAACGGCAGCCCCTGTTAGTGGTCAAAGTCATCGATTTGTGGGCACTCAAGATGGCCGAACGGACTGTGCGGCGGTGCCTTTCGACTGACGTTGTTCCTGGCTAAACCTTGAAAGCAACAACCCCTGTCGCTCATCGTGCTTGGCTGTCTACGGTAAGGTGCTTTGGATGTTCTTACTGGTCTCTAGGTACCATCTTTTCACGGGCGAACCTCGAATTGATTGAACATATCCAACGGCATTTCGCATCCCGAGTCTGCGAGTACAGACTGTCGGTTGGCGGGACTGGAGCACCAGTGCCACGTGCGTCAGGCCACTGTACTTGCACCCCCTACGGACGCAAAAATTGCAGAAAAGCAGCGTGTCGTCGGTCCACATCAATGACTCCTCCACCTACCCGACTTTTCCGGACCGAAAACCATGAATGCCTCGATTGAAGCAACGTTTCGGGACATATTTGCTTCCCCACGCCAGCAAGATAGGTGCAGGAAATTAGGTGACTTGCATAGTTGCTGCATCGCATTCACACGACATCTTGCATTCGATAACCAGCGCACAATGTCGCAACGCGCCGAACAGCTGCGGCTATTGGTCTGTGAAGAGAGCTTGGGGAAGACTTTGGGGGTGTCGTGAATCCTCATGCTGCGTGTGGGCCTACATACGCGGCACAAGGGAAGACCTGAGCAACGTGGCCCGTATGAAGACCTTCTGATCAGACGCTCCATTGCGACAGCTGCAGGAAGCTTTGCATTAGCAGGTACTGTTGCTTCTGCAATGCGCACACAGAAGCATTCTAGACGCTTCTCTACATGGTCATGCCCGGCGCTTGGCCTTGATTTGACCTTGCATCAATGGCGTGCTCGCCATGATCAAGGATTCGAATGAAGGCCGGCCGTACAGTTGTTCGTGGCTGAAATCACGCTGCCCTACGGTAGGCAGAGACGAGTTGAGTGAACGGGTATTCAACGGTAAAGCGCAAGTGCACGAAAGAATACACGTCATCATCCTGGTGGGACCGATCCACAAGAGAGATCATGCCGACCGCTCCTCTGGGTCGGCGCCCGGCACTGCTAGCTTGTGTCACCTTGACTCTTCTGGTACGATACCCGCCCGCATGCAGAAAATGAGCAAGCAATTCCTCGTGGACGACAACCTTTGACATGTCGCCGTCGAAAGCAAGGTGTTTGAACAAAAGTGGCATGAAGCCTTTGATATGCTCTTCAGGCTCCAGATTTGCTAGAAGCCTTCCCCAGTCAGCTACGGTCGACCAATCTCGCAAGCGGTTCCCCAGAAAGTGCCTTGTCCCACGTTACGCTGGCTGCATCGTCAACACGTAAGCAACAGCTGTCCGCACGTGAACAGACTAGAGCATACCAGACCATTCATGGATATCCGGGCAGGTCGATTTGCATCAATAGACCCCTCTAGGTGTGAAGTAGGTTGCAATAATAATGACGCCAATGAGCTCTGCGGATGCAAGGGTAGGGCCCATTGGTACCAGAGCAAGGAGACAGCCAGAAACACGATTTGATAATTTGTTGTCACATTCACGCTACATTCATAATAGCACACAGCAGTCATCTGCAGCTTGTTGCTTGACACTATTGCCTGCATTTCTAGGACACCTCATCCGAATTCAGTGATCAACTCTTCTCTTGATCCACACGAATCTTCAGGGCTAGAAAACTGGTACGTTCATGCATGCGCATCGCGCCGGCTCGGAGCTAGGCAAGCAGTCTCTCGATCAATTATGCCAAGTGCATATGCACGTATGAGGCCAACTCCCTAGGGTGCAGCTGCACATGTCGTGTCACTGATGACAGTAGGAACCAGCGTGGGTGGGGAAGCGATTGGATCCGTCACGCGGAATAATGTCGCGTTGAGTATTCGCTTCCACCTTTATACCAAGAAGTTCGACATTACAAGCAAACCAAACTTGTTTCTGCCGCTGTTCTCCTAAAAATGATACACACGTGGTGTAGGCACCTTGTGGATGGGAGCTTCTTCAACCGCCTGCGTCCCGACATCAGGGATCATCGCTGACACCTTTGGCCACAAAGCTATCTTCGAGAATGCCTCCTGACAAGCTTAATTCATCGAGGATTGGAAATACTCAAACTGGGATCGGAGCAACGCCGACATACAGCAAGTGTGGTACGAATCAGAACAGCCGGTATGGACATGTCAACAGCCGGCCACCATGTGTCCTGACCCGCGTTGCCTGATTATCAAAAGACTCATAAAGCAAGCACGCGCGTGCAACATATTGCGGCCACATTAAGGCCGAGATTACACAGCAGCAGCACGATTTTCCGTGCTCCCGTCCGGTCATTCTGTGAAACTCTGACAGACGATAAAGGGGGCCAATGGCGTCGCTTACGCGCAGCGCTCGAGTTTCTAGAAGACCTCCAAAGGCAGACGGTCGCATAAGCTTGTATGACAGACTCTTAACCAAGCGGTCAGACGCTGTCTAGCCACTGGCTGGTTATGCTGCCATTGACAACATTGTGCCCACCTCACCGCTTCATGCTGGCCTGAAGCAGCGGGAGATCAAGAATTAGGCCATCACCAGATCCTGCAAACTTGGTTTGCGTGGTCCGTTTTGAGGCGTTGTAATAACAGTTGCATACCGTCGGTTATAAATGTGCTACCTTCTTGTCGCGCTAATGTGTGTTGCGGGTAAGTACAAAGCTCAAGTGCCAACAGATGATCTATTTCCTGACGTTTCACAACATCAAAGATAGTGGAGCTAATCAAACTTAGATCTTGCCGCACGTGGCACGCCCCGGCAACTTCCGGGGCTGGAAATTTACAGTAAGATCACAATCCATCCTGGCCTTCGAACGACCTCATTGCTCGAGTAATCAATGAGTTGCACACGGTCACCAAACCTGGTCACCCATCGGGTTTGCGTCGTGTGACCAACGCGTCTAGCATCGGAGCCATATTCACTGTCTGAGCCTGCTGAATGACCGCTGCCACCCTTGTCAGATTGCGTTTAAAGTACAGTAAATCCCAACCTTTTACGAATATCCTGGTGTCCCACTACGTTAGTGCTGGTCCTCTAGGGGTTCGCATACGCGACCGAACTCAATGAGCATAGCTTCGAACTCTATTTTGCGGCAAGCACAGGATATCCTCTGAGCCTGGATCCAGTCCCTCGCAGCCAACAGCACAACGCATCCTTCAGCAGCGAACATCCTAACAGGAATCCGAAGCTACCTGCCGCGACATGCGGTACGGTACGTGACGGTGGGTGACGGTGCGCGCCATGGAAGCTCCAGGCTCAAAATGTGGAGTCATCTTGACACCCCAGCTGCAATGGTTAACCTCGCATACAGCAGCAGTCACGAAGAATCTTACCTGTCACACTGCAGCTCCAACCAATTGATTTTGTAATGAGGCGCCTAGAGCCTCTGCAAACTGCCGTGCCTGCCATCTGCGCTCTGTTTCCGCGTGGCCTGGACAAGCTAGGTATGTATTATGCCGCAATGTGCCGCTTCTGCTCACCATACTGCAATCTCGATGCAACAGGTTCCCACTGCACCTGCCCCCGGTTTTACCAAATTCGCCATACGCGGCTCAAAAGAGTCCCGAGTCCCGCTTGCCAGCTCGAGCGAGGTCTGCCAACAATCCTCGCTTATCACCCAGCTGTAGTGTCCCCATGCTCTAGTGCGCTGACCACTTCGACTGTCGTTTTCAGATACGCGAATTCAACAGATCATTACCGCTCCGCATTGCTATCCAACCTTGTATGGGCGGATTCAGCATCGCTACCGTATTCCTTTTCACCGATTCTAACCCATTTTCACTGCCGGCGCTGCAAGGCGTTCTCACCGCAGCTGACAACACGAGCTGACCCAGGTCTAGACCTTGTTCCTTGACGACGCCAGCGGGGTCAGCGATGAAGATTCACGCCAAGCCGTGTTGCCCCCCACACACCGAACAGCCAGCCAATTCAGTCCACCTCCATCTTTTGCAAAGGACGACGGCCGCAGCTCTGACAAACCGCGACCGCGTCCTGATTGCAGAGCAGTTCAGAAGCCCCATCTACCCATGAGGCAACATTTAGCGACCTGTCCGTGTCGAGAGTCACCCAAATGCTCGGCCGGAATTCGCTACCATGCTTGGTACTTTACACGAACGAGCATAGCCTCCTCCACAAATTCTAGAGTATCGTTCGATGGAACTGGCTATCAGTTGCCTCACGGCCTAACCTTCGTATCATTAGGTAAGGAACTGACATAGCCCGTAACTCAGGCACTGCAAGCACGCTTCCTTCCAACCACCCCCTCCCCCAATCCCATGCCCTCCTCGCCGCCCTCTTGATCCGAACACCTCCGAATTCCCACTTCCACCCAACAAGTCCCCAATCTCCAACGACAACGACTCACCACACACCACATACATATATCCAAAGACACGAGTTCCACCCGGACATACTCAGCGCGAAGAGAACGACAATCTAACGACAGACCGTTCAGCCATTCATTCAAGAGCAATATTAAGAAGTACCTGTTGACAATACTGTAGGTCAGGTCGCTAAGCGTTCGGATCATGATTGTGATGAGGAGTAGCACTCAATGTCAGGGAGCTATATCTCCTTACAACTACTGTGGCGCAACTAGACGCAAGTGCGACATGAAAAGTGTGGTACGATCTCCATGGCTGTTCCCATCAGAAGCAGCCTGCACAGCGACGTAGACGTTACGAGGTCGTCACTGCTCTAGCCAACGACTTCTACCTCAGGCATTTACGTCTTGAGTGAATAGACGCAGTCCGCTCAACAGTGGTCTGCACCGGTAGACGAAGGACTTGACCAATCTTTGTTTGTTCATAGCACTCTATTCAAGCGATAGATCTCGTACCTGTCTGTCTACACAAGCCAACCTGCCTGTGCTCACACCCTCCCCTTCACCGATCTCAACTAATGATCTCCCACCCTTCTCCGCTTCCGTATACTCCCAGCTATACCAGCACTCGGCGTCCCAGTTGCATCCCCTTCACCTTCTTCAGCCGTAATACTAGAAGCACTAACACTAGCGTGCCTATCGCCAGGGTTCCCAGCAGCAGATGTAACCTGCAACATGCTCGTCCCACCCGTGCTCTCGCCTTCCAGTCCCCTCCATTGTGCAACCAGTTTCTCGACGTCCTCGAACATCTCCCTCGCATCAGCAATGATACCGCCTTCGTCAGCGCCTGATCCAGCAGAAGAGGATTCACTCTCAGACGCAGCGGTACCGCTTGTAGCGGGCTCGCTTTCGCTTCTTTCTGCTTTATCTCCTTTGTCCTCTTCATCTCTATCGTGTCCTTGCCGAGCGCCGTAGGGACGTACCTCGCCGCCTCGCTTCCGCAGATGCAAGGAGCGCCCGAAGCCACGTTCTGAGGTCGGTAGTGGGTTGAACATGACTGCATTTGCGAACATTCTCACTAGCTCCATTTCTAGCTGCGAGGAATTGACAATACCTTTCGGTGGGACCAAGTCTCCGGTTGCGCGGACGAGGTAAAAGCCGTTGCCGACCGGTCCTTCCCCAGCTGCATTGGCGGGTGCTGCGGTAGCCTTGGGTGTTGGGGTCGGCGTGGCATCGTTGTCATCATTTTCATCCTCGTCCTTCGACTCAAGTTCTTCGACAGCCGCAATAGCCGCGCGTGAACCCTTGCTGATGGCGGCTTTGATGCTTTTCAGGTCCTGCGGTCGGTGGACGAGCGATTTGTAGCCTGGGGCATCCCTTTCACTTAGCGGCTTGGCGAATATGCCCGCTAGTTTGTGAGACGTAATGTCGTTGAGAAGATGTTGACTGGTTCTGCCGAACGTCTTGGAGACAATGACAAGGTTCGAATCTAAATGATTGCTTGCGTGTCGCCGTATTGGCGGAGGTTGGACGTTTGATGTGGAACGAGCACGAGGCGCTGGCGACTCAGAAGGTGCATCACGCTTCCGTTTAGTGGCGGTAGTGGTCTTCGGAACTTCGGTCTTGCTTGAAGTGGTACCAGCACGTGGTCGCCCTTTTCGTCCTGAGGAGCGCTGCTGCTGTTCAGAGTCTGAAGTAGTTGGCGCAGGAGTGCTTGGCGGTTCAGGTTTCACCTTCGGCGGTCTGCCAACCCGTCTTTTAGGCGGATCTGGTGCTTCTGAGACATTAGAGAGTATCGATTGCGACCTGCTAACGTTTGCAGCTGGAGTGGCGCTTTTATCTCCCGCTATGTGCTTCCGTGTTGCAGAATTTTCCTGCTTCGGTGGCCGACCGGGCCTTCGCTTTGGACTTTCGGTAGCTGGCGAATCGTGGTCAGACAGAGGACTAACTTCTCTGTCAAGTCGTGATGGAGATCGTGCTCTGAATGGGCGAGGAGTAGAGCGATTTTTCCAAGGCGTGGAGCTGCCACTTCGGACTGCAGCATTCCGACCGAGTGGTCTTGGCACAGGGGTCGTGGCAGCGGATGCAGGATACTGGTGATAGGGCGGCATAGGAGGACCCCGCCATTGCTGCTGATTCAGATATGGAACCGGAGCACTTTGAGGGTATGGCTGGTACGGCGGTTGATTCGGCGTATGAACTTGAGGATACCTGTTCTGTGGTTGAGGAGGGTAGTGTGGAGGTGCATACTGCTGCTGCGGATATTGCTGCGGACCAGGTGAGTGCCACCCTTGCGGTGGAGGTGGTTGGTACGGGGAATACTGCTGATATGGTGGGTGATGAGGCTGTGGCATGGGTGAGCCGTGGCTCTGACTTGATGCTCTTTGCTGAGTAGGATATCCTTCATGTGATGGCATGCGCTGCAGGTGATGTACAGGCGGCAGCATAGGTGGATGCGGTTGTCCTTGTTGAGTATGAGGGTAGGCATGAGGCGGTGGGGGAACGGAACCATAGTTTGCTCGATGTGGGGATGGCGGCGGAAGAGTCCTATTCAGTGCGCCTGGCGAGTGATGTTGTACCGGATGGGTGGGTGGTGGAAGTTGCGCGTGACGCTGATGAGGCGTGCCTGAGGATGATCTGGGGGTCGGTGTCCCTTGAGTCGGAACAGGCGAATGCTGGACCCGATCAGAGAGCGGAGGCACAACTTGAGGATGTGGAGGCTGAAATTGAGGCGCGTCTGGCTGTGACGGTTTCGCATCTTCATTGGCAGCTTCCAAGCTCGCCTGTAGTTGAGCGCTGACGGGATCGACACGGTCGACTCGCGCCGCAGATGTTCGAGGCTGTTCGCCAATTCCATCGCTTACAGACTTCACCTGCTGGACGTTGTTCGTCTGCTTCGTCTTCACCTCATCCTCGAGATGCTTGATTTCACCTTGCAGCTTCCGGTATTCGTCTTCCTGTCGACGCAATTCCCTGATAGTTTCGTCCTTGAACCTCGCATACAGCTTGTCGACGAAGTGCTGGATGAACTGCTCACCATCGTACCTGAGCTTCGGCGGAGGACTGGTTGATAGTTTGCGCTTCAATGGGTTGCCATTAGGCGGAGCCAGGTCGCCATTCACTCCATTGACACCTTCATCCTTTTGCGCATTGATGGTTCTATTGTACAGGTGATGTAAGGCATCTGGTGTAAACTTTGCTGCATCGTAGTTGTCGCTTTCGCGAATCAGCTGGTTCTGGTTCAGGGTTGTCGAAATGGCCTGCAATGAGGAAGTATCGGCGCCGTACTGAGCGACATTTTGGAAGAATACCAATGTTTCATAGGGCGAGTAAGAAGTTAGGGCTGGCATCCCATCATGCTGAAAAGTGTTGGAAGTGATGTACCCTCAGTCAAGTACAAAATGCTAGAAGGCCACCACACGGATTGAGAGCTAGACCGATGCTTCTCACGTTTCGCGAAGACAATTCAATGCCTCCTCGAGGACTACGGCAGTTTAGGTTGATGGATTCGGGCGACGTCGTTGGTCGCTTGATGGTCGCAACGACTCTAGAAAATTATTGGAAGACTAAATTGAAGATGCGAATCGCAAGTGCAACACGCCGGTCGGACCACAGCCACAAAGTGTGCTGCGTTTGCGATGCCTGTGCGCGGCAGGAATTCAAGCAGTAGTTGGGAAAGAGCTTCCGGGGCTCGAAACAGCTGGCGAATCGGCAAGGGCTTGACCATAATGGAATAGCCTTCAGGTTCGGTGAGCTTGCCCTGCAGCAAGTTCGGGCCCTAAATGCACGCTAGGGATGAAAGAGATCAAGCTGCAGGACAGATCGACGCCTCATCTGAGATTCCTTGCCTGGCGTGGCCCCTGACCGCCCGCTGTTAGTGTTCTCCAGACTTTGTAGGCTTCTGAGTGGTGGGTCACTAGGTGATGGGCTCGCATTCCAAGCATGCAGGTCTCCATGGCTGCTGCTCGCAATCAAATCCCAAGGTCGCTCTTGCTTCAACATCTGTACAAGTATTCACCATCCTACACACCGCATCACAACGCTACGATTGACCAACTCGATACTTTCTGGAAAGAGGACCGACTGACACGTACTATCCCTGTTTAACATCACTATCACAATGGACGCAGAATGGAGACCTAATGGCAGACCTGTTTCGTGAGTTCCGTGAGCAGAAAAGCAGGATTCCAACAACTAACACCGTCAGCACTGTTGCGCTCAACTTCTCAGCGGCCTTGGACGATATCTTCAACCTGGGCACTTCCGCCGAGTTGGCCATGACTGTCGAACAGAAGTATGTCCCACAAACATCGACGCAGCTGATCCGGCGCTGACCTGTTGTGCAGAAAGAGCGAAGTCAAGTCACGCGAACAACAACTTGAAGACCTCGATGCTCGCCTGCGTCAGGCAGATGAACAATTGAAGCGCCTACAGTCCAAGCACAAGAGGATGCAGAGCGAGAATATATTGTCTTCGAGGCCTTATGACCGACGCAGGGGCCAACAAAGCAACAGCTCAGACAGTGAAGGCGCCTTCAGCGACGGCCACTCTTCACCTCCCTCAGATGCCGCAGGACGGCGATAAACACCAACAAACACCATTTTACTTCTCTAACCTTGCATGACAGCGCGTTTGGCGTCAGGATATGAGCATTTCGGATAATACCAACGGCAGACATGACCCGAAATTGGGGGATACCACTTTTGCAAAGGAGCACATCGGGAATGACTTCCACAGCCAGAATTATGAAAAGGGCCTCTGGCATACGCATTATCCCACCGAAGCGAACATAGCAGCAACGCCGCTGCAACGAATAGATTAATCATTGGCTCTTTTGGCCTGCAACTGTCAGAGCTCGAGCATTCAATTTGGGAGTGTTCCCAGCTGATATTTTAACTTGTTGTATCTATGCAAGGCACGAAACTTTATCCGCTGACACGTGCAAGCCGCGACAGCTTTCCATCCACTGTCCCGACTATCTGCCAGTTCTCCTACCATATGCCCTCACTCCATCAACCCCAACCCATCAAAAATGTAGCTTACTTATACATTGGGCAACGTTTACCTACTTGTGCAACCGATGCGGCCATTCTCGTGCTTGTGCCTCTTCCGTAGTTCACTCCAGCCGAGCGAGTCCTGTTATCTGTGCATCAATCTCGTGTTCTGGGACAGCATTCCTCGATGTAGGAAGCGTTGCTAGGGAGCGTCGTGCTTCTTCGCGAACAGAGACAGAGATGAGACCACAGCGGACGATGGCGAAAGGGCGAGGACGAACGATTCGACTGGACTGGGACGATGGGCTACGAAGGGGTCGACGCCGGCCTAAGGAGGGGCGCCAATGTGGTCTATATGCTAACACTGGCCCTCAAGCGCAAAGCAAATCGAGGATGTTTGTCCAACGCGCTTCGTTTGACATTAGTAATGGTCGAAGGGTATTACCTCGTTCCGTCCCGTCCTGTCGTTGTTTGCTGCGAAACGGCTGTAAAGATTGCGCTGTGCCGGTAGAAGAACAACTCTGTGTGTAAACCGCCGCTCGCGGTCTATAGCCATCATCGGGCGTTTCTTATCCGGTCGTTCCAGCAGGAGAAGTTATGGATAATTGTATAGATCTGGGGGGCAGTAGTACAGATTGACAGCTGCGTCGACAGTTTGAGTCGGACTATGTAGACGTCGGAGCACTCAATGCCGTCGACGGCCACATGGCATGTCTTCTGAGGACGTCGTCGGCTTGGATTCGTCCGTGCTCTGAGGCTTGGAACATGATGAAGTACTGTTTCAAAAACCCAACACTAAAGACACGACTATTGTTAGTAAGCTCAACTTACTAGCTGGTCAGGACTCCTGCTCTTATGTGAAGATCCCTCACGTGAGGCGAGATCATGGTCACCAAACACACGCTTGTAATCATCCGTCTCTGGGTATACCTCGTATGTCCCGTCGAGAAGAGCTTAACAGCCAAGGGCCAATTCGAAGATCGACTCCCAAGGTGTCGTAGATCGTTAGAATTGGTTGGAGCATCTCTTGCGCCTGGAGAAGAGCTTGACTGTCAAGGGGCAATTCGGAGATCGACTCAGCCCAAGGGTCGTGGGACGTTGGAATTGGCTGGAGCATCCCTTGCACCTGTGGAGGTTAAACGTCGTACTCCTCTAGCATCTCTTTCAACAATTCTAAGTACCGCCTGTACCCCTCTATCGACCTGTCGAGGCCGCTCACCGATCTTCGGCGATGTCTCAGTGATCTGCTTCCACGTTTTCTGATAGTCCTTAACAGTAAGACCGCGTCCAATCCGTCTAAGACAATACCAGATATCGGCTAATGTCCATGTGGCGTCTTCGTACACATGTTTCAGGTCACCCTCGATAATTGCCAATCCTGATCCTGTTTCAAGTTCGATAAGTTCATTGATCTCTCGCAGCAAGCAACTCAGCGATAATAATTCTAATCTGACCTTGTTGATCGTTTGAAGGTCTTGGGCACAGGGGCCAGAGAAAAATTTCAAGGCACTGCGTATCTTTTCGGCCCTCTCGGCCTGGTCGATGAGCGGGACTGGCCCTGGGTTGGAAGGAGCTCCTAGCTCTCGATTTTCCGCTAGTTTTGCATAAGTGTCATCTTGCTTCCGCCGCTGCTTGAGACGAAGGTCGACATTCTGGAGCCCGTCAAGATCAACTGCATCGTCGTCATCTTCCATCTCTTCGATTCGTGCAAGAAGATTTTGCGTTGTCGGAGTCCGGGCCATAAGGAGACATGCTGCTGATTGAGGTTGATCAACAGGTGGTGAGACTGGTCGAGAGAAGTATGTGAATGCATCGCAATCGCGGAAGTACCTTTGACATGACATGCAGAAGAACTCACCACGGCCCGTCAACGTCAGCTCTGACGTACAATGTATGCATTTCTTAACGTCAGTCTCGAGATAGACTGCCGTGACCACTCGTTGTCGAGGCTTGATTCGACCTTGGCTAGACCAGTCGGTATCACGGATGACTAGGCCGCGTCTCGAGCCGAGCATCATGTTGAATCGGCCTGTCTTTATGAACACCTCAGCTGTCGTGCCTCGATAGTGAACGTCGAGGAAAGCTTTCAAGATCGAAAAGTCTTCGCACGTCGACAGCGGAACAAACCTCTCTTTGCGAAACGCATCCTCCAAGATGATACAGTCACCAGAGACCCCAGTCAAGGTCCTTCCAATCTGGCCAAGGTAGAGATATCGTGCAATGCCAAACCCAAGTAGTGTGCTCAGTAACGGCAATATTTGATCTTGCTGACACCTTGTAAGGACTCGGGACACTTCCTTTCCTGATACGTTGCGATAGATGAGGCATGACATGAGCGCTATGCAGAAAACTGCAAGCTCGCGTACAGGGTCGGCCTGCTGGCGTATTGCCAGCGCTGTGCCATCGTTGTCATTCGATGTGCATCCGGCACCATGCCATGCGTCGAAGCCCGTAGGAGCTTTGCGTAGAGTGAAACGGGACAGCGGTGGTGAAGAGAGACGGTCATAGATTCGTTGCAAGAGGTGCAGCAAGAGATGACGCTGTGGTTCTTCAGCACTTACAGCCCGCGCAATCAGCGCCCGTGATGGCCCGATATGCGCCTGGGTATATGCCAGTTCGGATTCAGTTCTCCTACGTTCAGATTGTCCCTCACCTGCCGTGATCCTGAACCTTGCTGCTTCATCTGCGGCCTTCCGTCGTTTTGCAGAGCGCTCGCACCGTCTCTCCTTCCGCTCGATGGTTTCATCGCGTGAACGCTTTGTGCCGGGCGTAAGCCCAACCTGAGGCAGGTCTAGCTCATTCTGAAGCGTGATGTACAGTCATGCCGGGTAATTATCCGGATTATTCAATTTCCTCACCAAAATTGTGCTTAACAGGCCTTGATTATCTTAATAACCGCGGTGCTAATCCTATGATTTTCTACGGTAAGTTAGTAGACTAAGTAAATCTCTATATATAACTACGCGAAAGTTTTTTTTATATCTATATTGTATATCTAGCTAGAACGCGAAGAAAAGAGGTACTTCTAGATCCTCACCTAAACAGATGCTTCGAAGCACAATTTGTATTTCGGCGAATAAAAAATCAGCTTTATATATCTAATTATTCTACTTAATAGAGTAAGAGTAGTATATATATACTTAAAATACCCGATTTAGTACCTAAGATTTTAATTATAATATACATTGTCACCGCGGTTATTAAGATAGTTAGGGTCCGTTAAGCACAATTTTGGTGAGGAAATCGAATAATCCGGATAATTACCCGGCATGACTGTACGCTTGAGCGATATGGAATGTGTTGACGATCTGTCCGATGTGCTTGTCGCCTTGCTGCACAACCGCGTTTCCTCCGATTTCAGTCCGTCCGAATTCGTGATGAGCGGTCACCCAATCCATGGATGAGTCGACTTCGAGCACTTCAGACATGGTCGATGAAGATGTAGTCATGATATGACACCCCAGGTGTCCTTCTTCATTGCAAATGTCTTGTCCAAGAACGGCCTGCGACAGCTGAGAACAGGTGAATACATGGGAAACATAGACGAGAGCTCAGCCGCAAAGCGACCTCGATGCTTGGTGGTTTGGGCGCTTTTGCATTAAGTCAGAGGACAGGCAGGGGTCCGCGATGCTGCAGGACCAATAGAGTAGAGGATCATATTCGAGCATCGCTATCAAATCACTCCGAGCTCAAGAAGTGTTGATATACAATAGCATCATGGTCAGTCTTGTATGTATTTAACAGTCGAAGTTGTTATGGTTGATTTCGCGAACACTGCACCACGAGCGTCGAGATTTCCGAGTTTACATACAGGTTCACGTCTGGGAGGTGCAAATGTAACATCTAGTTAGCGTAGGGGACGGTTAAGGATTTCCTGGAATTCACGACACTATGGTCATCTAAGAAACGAGGAAAGTGCGAGTGGTGGAACCTGTTCAACTTACAGATATGTGTATGAGCGACTTTGCTCTGATCTGTTGCAAGCTTTGCTCGATAGCTGTTCGGGGATATACAGAAGCAAATCAACCGTCACGCTGTGAAGGGGACATAGCACACCCTAGCTCGTTTACCCCTTGCCCATAATAATCATCATTCCATGCCCACCATCACTTCATGCATACGTGCCTGCTGCCACCATTGCCAACAAACTATACAGCCCACCCTGCACCGGCCGCGCGAAGAACTCAATCTGATCTGGACTCTCTGGAGGTTCTCCTTCATGCACAGTCTGATACAGATCCGTGAATGGCCGATCACTGCTCGTCGTATTGAGCCAATAGGCCAACGCGTCAACGAACAGTCTCCTCGTCGCCGGCTGGCACGTCGCAGCAGTCCACATCTCCCAGTCTGACTTCGTCCAGTAGTGTCTGCTGTCTAGTGGTACGCCCCAGAGTTGAGACACCGAGGGGTAGAAGTCGCTCTGCATCTGGAAGAGACTGTCGGGGATAATGGAGAGGTTGAGCAGACGAGCTGGGTAGGTGTTGTAAAGCAGACCCCATGATGAACGCCATTGGTAAGCGAGAACGGTGTGCCTCCCACTCGGGTCGATAGCGAATTCGGTCCAGTTATTGTAGTACTCCTGTGCAGTGATTGAGTAGTTTTGTGCTTGAGCAGTGTCCCCCACTGCATTTGAGATTTCGGCCATTGCGGCGAGACCAACAATGCCTTTGATCGCTAGGTTCGTCTGGTTTGCGAGTTGACCTGCGAAGTCGTCGGTGCTTAGCTGGACCTCTGGTATGAGTGAGTACTCAACGAGATATTGTGCCCACTGTTGAAGGATAGCGTAGTGCTCCTGGAGGTATGATACAGTGTTTCCTAGTCGGTAGATGGCATACGCCATGATAATCATATTTCCTGATTCCTCTACTGGCATATACTCGTCGTCGCCTTCTACGTGGCCAGTAGCGTTCGGGTAGTGCGAGCCGAGATTATGCATAGAGTACATATTCGGGTAGAAGTTGGTCTCCTGGTTGATGTAGAGTGGTGCTAGGACATATCGCAAGAAATTTGGGTTAATCCAAAGGAAGAATGGCATGGCCGGGTAGATCACGTCCACAGTGTTCATATTGCCGTTTGAGGATATTTCCTTCTGGAATGCGAGTGGCTCTGAAGCATTCGCCGAAGACGTTTGTGAACACGCTGAGGTAACCGACCGGGAGTTGTTTGTTAACACGAACCCTGCAGTAATCCGCCGAGCGGCTAGGGCGGTGATAGCATAATATGACTGCTGCTCCGACATATCAGGAACAGCTATACCGTCTGAACCACAACCATCGGAGGGCTCCAGCCACCCATATGCATTGTCCGAGTTATAAATGTATTGATTACCGAACTGATCTGTTCCCGTCACATTTTGACCATCGGTGTCGTCATACCAGGACGTTGATGGGTACGAAGCCCCATTCATGACGGTGTTGTTGTCAGGATTACCATAGTAAACGTTGATGTCGTTCTTCAGCTTGGCTTCGAACTGCGCTGCAAGTATTCGCGCTTGCGGCAAGTCGTTGTAGTGGAATTGTATCATGCTGAACATATCTCCGTAGCATGAAGGTGTTGACCACCAAGGATCTAGAGACTCAATGCCGACCGAGCTCAAGAACCGGATAGCTGGTTGCTCGACGTTGCCAATTGTGAAGACGACTGGATCAGTAGACATTTCTCCAACCTCGCCTAGAACATGTTCGAAAGCGAACACTGGATCTTGCTCGGTATAGGATCTAAAGGCATCATCAACGATATTGTCTAACGACTGCCCCAAGAGGTAGTAGAAGCGCTGGTTGACAGAATACCCAGACTGAAATTTGATATTTTGGGCAGACCCTTGAGTGCTGGACCAGGTAAAATTGCCCCATTGAGGAAAGACGCCTTGAGCAGCTCGATTGGCATCCTGGCCGTAATTCTCGCCGAATTCATACTGATCTTGAAGCTGAACTATCCACGTATACAGGTCTTCAGTCGATGAGGATGTGGCGTTCGAGCCGTTAACTGTATTGCCACTTTCGTACATCTTCCAGGTCAGGGGTGCTGCTGGCTGAGTGACCCATGCTCCATTGACATCAGTGTAAAGTGAGACATTATGAGAGCCACCGTCTCGAGAGATCGCGGACACAGACAGATATGACAGCGGAATAGAAGTTCGGCAAAGATCTTGTGGTGTCATCGGTGAGAAGAAGCTGGCTATCAACTCGATCGGTCCAGCAGCGAAACTGAAGTTAGAATATGATGAGTCGTAGGACGTCGAGATGGGAGTTGCTGGTATGAACGTCTGGAGTTGTGGCAGACTCCGAGAGCCAATACCCATCCATTCGTACGAAATGCCATCCACAGTCACGATACCTTCCCATCCAAGAGCCGAGCCATCCCTATCTCTGTTAGCTTATGAGGCTTTCTACTTCTTGGTGAAACTCACCAGAAGATCGGGAACTGCGAGTTCAGCGAACCGTTATTAGCGGTCGAAGCCCATGCAGACGTGTAAGGAGACCGAACGGCTAGTGGTATGGCAGGAGCTCGCCCGGGGGAGTAAGCAGCCTCGTAGTTCCCATTTGCGTCGGTCGCATTGCTCCACAACGAGTTGGGTTCGGAAGCGTTAAACCATGTCTCGTTGTGCTTCTGTAACCACGAGTTGTTGTGGTGTTCTGGGTATTGATAAGGGTTAGGATACGGTGAAGGAATAGCTGAGTGTTCTGGATTCGCGGTGAGGGTGCTCTGGCCGTGAACAGAGCCGACAAGTGCGCCGACCGACCACAGCAGCGTTATGGATGTCACCATATTGAAGCGGCGAACAGCTGTGAGTGCTCTCTTCGAGCTAGCAGTGGGTGAAAAGAGCACGGATAAATACTGGTTTCAAAGGATACATGAACCCTAAAGGTAGATCAAAAGCAGGACATGAACATGCAGGGTACGATAACGAGCATATATCCGTCTGAGGCGCGACATTCACTCGGACTTGGTGGGGTCATTAGTGAAAAGAGATCATGTTGTGTCCAACGACGCTGTGATTCACACTGAGTGAAGCTTCCGGTCAGGTTGCGATGTGGCCGAACTGAGTGAACACTCAAGTTCACCCATGTTGGCCTCTGCATAGATTGGACTGAACATGCGGTGCTGCCTTGGACAAGTGAGGTGAGGCTGCACTGTGACCCGCTTAATGAGGGGACAGTGGTAGTGGTGGAGGTGATAGTGAGAAAAGAAGACAATGATGATGTGCACGACATGGAAGCTTAAGCACGGAAGTGGGATGGCTAGGCAACGGGAGTGCTGGAAAGTATGGGGAAGACTAGGGATTGCAGGCTTGCTTCGCCTTGATACTTCTTGGCTATGCTTATTAGGCGTCGATCCTCCAGGTTTCGTAGCTATCGCCGCCCTGGACCGTGATCCGCTTGTTGGGCCGTTTGCGTATTGATGCGGAGCCGAAGACAAGAAATTCGACAGCAGGGAGAGACACAGAAAATAAAAGGGCGGGTGTTGCACAGAAAGCATGCCACGTTGGCCGTGATGGTAACCACGCGGTATGGTCATGCAACAGGCCATCTAGACGATTTGCTCGAGAGCAACTGCTACTTCGAAGGATACCTGCAGAGCAAACGAACAATACATTACGCTCAGTTACCAATAAACTCCCCTTCGAACATAATATTCAGCCAAAGTTCATGCTCATCAAGTCGTGTCATGCGAAATGCTTTTGACGCCAATCTTCGCCTCTATCCCACAGCTATTTCAAACCGAACCCTTCACTCGACGTGACTGCCGTCCAAAGCTTTTGTTCCAAAGTCTTTCGCTCGCGATATTTGTACAATCCAAGCAGATTGAAACATGTCCTCGCAATTGGCAGCCGCTTGCTTTCTACCGCCGTATCTTCAGCCTCCTTGTCCAAGAGGAGCTGAATGCGTATGCCAAGATTCGTTGCGCCCATTGCAGGAATGCGATCACTTCCAGTGATGAAGCTTAGCATTTTCCTCTGATCGCTTGGGGCAATCTTCTCAAAGAATCCCCAGAACCACACAGCTTGTGGCTGCTGCTCTGGTGGGCCCTCCTTCGGCCAACCGTCATAGGATGCAACTGCCCGTAGGCTTCCAACATCTAGTGGCTCATCTGATCCACGGACCAACAGCTCGATCTCCTCTGGCCTAAACAAAGAGAGCGCATTGCCTCCACAGACAGTGAAGAAACCTCGCTTGAATGGCTCGTATTGTCGTGCAACAGATTGGTCAAGAAGATAATGTACATACATGTCAACGAATTCGCGTCGATTCTCATTTGTGACTGGCCGTCTTGCTCCCCCTGAGCAGAGCGGGATCTGTACCACACCGCCGTACCTCTCCATCTCCACCACGAAATCTCGACAGAATGTTTCTTGCACATCTCCATCAAATTCGAGAAGCTGCCGCAGACCTCGAGCTAGAGACGGCCGAAGTTCTGCCAAGTCTTCCAGACTGTATTGATGCGAGATCTTAGGCGTTGAAGTCAGTCTGTCCGCAGTGAGTGGCGCTGATGCAAGCATCTTTTTGAAGACAAATGGCGGAAATGCAACGTCCAAAATTGTTGAGTTGTAGATTGCAAGACCAAGTAGGACTCCAACCAAGAAAAATTGTTCGGACGACTCGAAGCAAAACGGGTTAAAGTAGCAGTACTGAGAATCGTCGTCGTACACAAAAAGGCCGTGGTTCGGGTTGAAGATCTCGCGCACGAGCAGAAGAAACCACTCTTTGCGAAGGCCACCAGCATCCACACCCTCTTCGCCGACAAAATCAATTCGAAGTCCTTTTTTCACTTCGCTACCACCGCGCCCGACAGCTTCACTGACACTCTTGAGACTGTCATCGACCAGGCAATCTCTTCTGACTTTGAGCACCAAGAACTGACTCACAGCTCTTCTGCTCAGAATGCTATCGAAGAAGGCCTCCCGGGCTTTGTTTTCCATCTGTCTTCGAGCATCGTGCTCAAGTATATGTATCTTAGCCCAGATGCTCAGGAAGAATGGGTACTGGCAAAACGTGAACTTTGTCTTCGTTGTCTCCCATGCTTCGAAGTCGGCGACAAGATCAGCATGATCGAGCATGGAGTTGTAAAAGTTGCTGATTGGGATCATCTGGCCATGCATATGTGCTTGATGCTTGGCATTCAGTCCAGCACTGCGTTGTCGCTGCTCAGCTGAGATGGATGTGTCTCGTTTGCGCGCAACATGGCCAGTGTTGGCTTGAAAGAACAGAGCCATGACTCTAGCCGCTGCGCGTGTCTGCCAGTCATCGCCGTAGACAGCTAGCCTAGGCTTCCCATCTTGCTTCTGCTTCTGTGACGTGTTAGAGCGTCCCTCCAAGGCCGCGTGCATCTGTGAGGCATGCCTCAAACCTCCCTCAGTAAAGCTTGGGATCAAGCCCTCCGTAGGATCTATTTCCTCATGTACAGGTTTACTGGCTTGACGGCTGAGGCGGTACGTCGTAAAACTACCCACGAGCTCAACCAAGCCGGCGAAATGAGCATCAGGAAGCCTCGCAAACCAGGAGATGAAGTACAGATGTATATCGTTCGTCAGATGGGCGAGCAAGCCCAGTATCCTCTTGACGATTCCAGAATGCCTTCCCAGAGCGCTATAATTTCTGCGCGGTGCACGAGCAGCTTTTGCAGGCGAGGCGGCCAGGACAGAACCACTTCTCGCTAGACTTGCACCATCACTGGTGCTTCGGGAAGCGTGAGTGCGTGAGGAAGGCAATAGTAGCGGATTAGCTAAGAGCATGAGAAGAAAGCGACAGTCTTCCGGGCTTGTCAAAGGCCGTCTGGGTCGTTTCAAAAGATTCTCCGTGGCCTTGAGGAAACTGCGCTGGAGATGGACTTGTGACTCCATAATGTTGCGGTGCAGGGTATCCATAGATACCGAGTGCCACTTCTCCAATTCTGGGTCCGTCAGTGTCGACCTAAGTGACATCCATCTACGCCTCCAGTCATCACCGGCATGCAGAATAAGGCGGTACCATTCTGCCAGCTCAAGCCAATTAATCCTTGGCGTGCGAGCACTCACAATTCCTAGCCATCGTTCTGGCGACTTCTCGCGAGGTGCATCTGCCTGAACCTCTTCTCGACTGTCTATCTTACCGGTCCACCAGGATCCATTTTCACCAATATCCCCTAGCAACAAAGTCTTCGCATCAAGATCTGATAAGAAGACATCGGGCTCGGAGGCCGGAGTCAAGGCCATTTCAGATGGTTGTTGCCTCACATGCTTGGGTCGAGGAGGTCTGGCGTCCCGATCGGCCATTGGCTTTACGGAGAAGAAAGACATGTTCAAGGTCGTGCATCCTGTCGTGCATCCGGCCAGATAGGCTTCGACACTTCGAAAGATCTCCGTCTGAGGATAGGGCCCTTGTGTACGATCCGGCTGTGTATCGAACAGCGCTCGATTTTCCTCAATCGGCCTTCTAGGGCTCGCGGGGTGCGGGCCATGCTCAAAGTCATTTAGATCTCGACGGTGCAGGGTCTTAGATAGAAGCGCGGAGTCGGAGGGACATCGATCCTGAAATCTTGGCCGTGGTGCGTTCAACGAAGCATGTTGCACAGCAGTCGACGGCCTTTCGTGGTTGGAGTCGTTTCCTTCATCGTCGCTGAGCAGAAATGTTTCCGCTGCAGGCTTTTTGCGCTTGCTCTCGCTGTCTCGTTCGAGTACATGTTGGAAATATTCGTCCATGCAGGACTCAATTAAGCTTCTAGTCCTGTCTAGGGACACTGGCATGGGTATCCGAGCGACATCATTCATAGTACCTGGAGCTGGTGCGATCTGAGGCTCAGCAGGCTCCAAGTCGTTGATGGTCAAACAGGTGGTGCATCTGAAGACCTTCAGGTCTTGTGGCCATCGTACTGTAGAATCACAGGTCATGCACTTGCCGGTGACCGGCTCTTTATTGTTTGTCCTATGACTCCCACTCCTTTGCGTCTTCTTTGACCTCGAGCTGCCACTCTTGGGCTGGCCGAATGCGTCTTCCGAGGAGTCTACTTCGTCGTGCCGAGGATAAATCTTCTTTTCCTGCCGTTTACCACCGAATAGCGATGGAAACGGATGGCTGAAGGATCGAGAATGGCCAAGTTGACCTGGCTGTGTTGGCTCCGGTACAGGTTTCCTTCGTAACGTGGGTATCTCGTAGCCATTGGGCAAAGATGAGGGTGGCGCTGGCAATGGCCTATTCAGATCGGGGCCATTTCGATGTCGACTGTCTGGACTCCTCGGGTTTTCTGGATTGGCAGGCGGTAGACCTTGGGGGATTGGTGGTCTCGAAGGCATTGGTTCAGCTCTTGAACCCAAACGCTTTTAGCTTGCACGCTGAGTCTCGTGATAGTCGTGATAGTTCTTTTTTTTGCGAATGGCAGGCGCAGGCACAGCTCGTATTCCTGCCCACTTGGCCGCTCGCGACGCTCATACGGTGCTGAGAACGAAAGCAGTCGTGTTTCGAACCGCTCAGCCGACCACAGGTTCTCAATCTCCAGGTAGCTCTCTTAAGCATGAAAGGGTATGCTGCAGCATTGTGCCTCCTCGACGAATATGAGGTACGCGCAGCTCCGCATGGGTAATGGTAATCAAATGGTACAAGCCTTCAAGATGAGGCTTCGAAGAGCAAGTGGGTTCAGTGACGAGATGCCAGGGGCGGCCCCAGTGGCGTCGCTAAAGGGTTTCGATGGGACACTTTGCACTGAACTTTGGAGCTTGCGAGCCTTGAAGGCTCCCTAACGGCACTAGAAATTGAGCAGGGTCTCTAGGTGCCGAGGCTTCGCTTACCGAAGCGTACGATACAGCTTGTCATTCGTCATTCGCGAATTGGCCTGTGGCCGATGCTTCGCACTACTTTTAGTTCGCACCTCAAGGCAAACTGATGCTATCTAAAGATAGACGGTGGACTGCCAAAGATATTTGAGCTCAGTCAACCTTATGCCGAAGGATGAGACACCGATAACTAACTCGATTTCATTTAAGACGCCTTGCAGCGTTATGCTACTGTACTCTACATTTCATGCCTTTTATCTTCATCCAAGATTCATTTTGGCCGTCGATCTTTCTTCGCGCTCGCCATTGACCTCCGCGGTCGCTTCAATGCGGAAGCCTCTTTCTCTTTCCGACCTTCTGTCCAACGGACCCACGCTTCAAGGCAGGGTCGTTGCGAAACGTGCTTTCCATCCGGACTGAACACTTCCACCACGGGGAACTGAAATGTTCTCTCTGGCTCGATTGGTGGTTGCTGCGCAAATGGCGCGAAGCCCCAGTCACCGTTAGTGGCTGGTGGATCCTGATCCGAAGTTTCACTGTGCGCCACGATTGTTGAGGCTGGCTGATGTACGGGCTGTCGCCGAACCTGACACACTAACTCAACCCAGCCCGTGCCTTCTATCAGGACATCTGTGGCGTAGACACGAAAAGGTAGCTTTGAGGCTGGCACACCAGACCTGAGGAGAGGCCCAGCCCGTGCTCTTGTGACATCGGTGCTCAGTTCGAGCATGCCTGCGGAAGCCATGTGCTTTCCTGCATCGTCTGTCATGATTGATTCTATACCACTCTCACGTTGCTGTGATTGCAAAGCAATGGCTTTTTCCGTCGAGGTTATGTGGGCTTGTAGTGAAACAAAAGGGTAAGCTAGGACTGTCGTGCTGGGATCGTCCACGTCCAGCTGAGGCGTAATCCTGACCAAACCTCCGCCCAAGACAAGAGACTGCCCAGGTTTGATAATGTGCTGCTCGACCGTGTGACGGTGCGTCATGACAAGATCCAGCTTATGCTCTTGTTTTACATAATTCTCCAGATTGCCTCGGTCCAAACCCGGTAGGTCAATGAGTTCTCCTTTATGATTGCCAAAGGGCAGACGGATTGGTGATGCTGTAGTGCCAGGTAGACTTGACACCACAGGTAAAACAGGAAAGCGGACTTCAGGTTGTGGTGGAGGAAGCAGACTGTCTTCTTCGAGAATTTTCTGTGCTTGAGATTCCGGATTGTGTGCCTGGTCCTTAGATTGATTTTCGTGTTCTCTGCGGAGCTCTGTATAAACCGGTGCTCTGTCGCCCGAGCCTTTCGGGAAGAGAACTTCGAAAAGATTCGACTTGCCCACGTTGACCTTACCAACCATCCAGTTGCCGCCTCCGCGTTGCCAAATATCTTCCTTGATCTCCTTGGTCCACCACCCTCGCTTGGCCGACACCAGATGAATATTTCCCAGGCGCATATCTTTGCCTGTCCGACCAAGTGTATCCCGGAGGACTTTCTGAAAATATGTCATCATGGAGTCCACCATCTCTTTCGTTGAGCCTAGCAGATCTGACCGGGTGATGATAAAGGATAGAGTTGGCTTCGTAGAGAAATCATGCTGAGATCTTCGATTTTGCGAGCGAGGCTTCGCCAGCGTGAGTTTCGAGAAGATGTCTGGAACGAATGACATCGGGAAGTCTGCTGCATCCACGACATGGTAAATGTGATTTCTTCGGAAGGGTGATTCAGCGATAGAGTCAGCGATATCATCGATTGAAGGATGCGCAATAGAGCGTCCACGGGAGTTGTGTATCAAGTCGTGACATCTGTCGCATAGTGGTACTTTCGCTGATGGCTGGTCTTCTGCAGTGAGCGGTGTGCTCGTTGCCTCCACCTCGTCTTCTTCGCTTCTTTCCTCCTCCGGCGACTCTCCTTCAATGTCCACGCTCTTGGCCCTCTGCTTCTGCAGATACTTTCGTACCACCCGGCGCGATCGTGAGTAGTAGCCTGCCTGCTCCGGCTCAAATTCCTGCGTCAACGCACCGCAGCCGGGACATGACTGCGGCAAACCTGTTTCTTGCGGCGGTAGAGAATATCTTTCGACTGGATGGATGGGATCCCCCCGCGGTAGTGGTTCATCCCATGCCGTCGGCCGGCTTGACTCGACCAGTGGCGCGCTCAGCGAGACTGTCGCTGTCGCAAAGGAAGAGCTGTGAGGCCTGCGAGAGAAGCACTTTAGACGTGCATCTAGTCTTCGTATGAGCACTCTCCTGGGAGCGAAGTCAAGACTGCTAGGTGTTTTTGCACGTCTAATGGCAAGAGCGCACAGACTTTCTGCCCTTGTAGATATGTTCATTGACCGAATCACAAGTCTGATGGGACACATCGGCCGATTTAACAAAACGAGCGTGTGGGTAATGAGCTATGCCTAACTTAGAACTGAAAACTGCTAGGGGCGAGCCCCCTAAATTACAGAACACGGCCAACTGTAGTCTTGATGCCACGGCTCGATGTCCTCAAAATTACAGCAAATACCTGACTGCTATATCAAAGATTTCCTTTCTCCTTTGGCGCATCACTTTCTGCCTCCGAGTCTGGAGTGACGTCGTTAAGCAGATTGTAGTATTCTTGGGACGTAAGACCAAGAATACCTGATAACTCTTCTGTAGTGTGTTCACGTTGGCCGTGCACCAGGCGAAGCCTCTGGATGGCATCTTCAGCCTCTCGAAGCCAGCTTACAGTTCTGAATGGCAGCTTGAGACCTCTGAGGTCGTCCGGACAATCAAGAAGGGCAATGATGGACTCTGCCATGCGTCTTGCATCGTGGAGAGCTTGTCCGGCACCATTAGATTTTAGTATCGGTACGCTATGAGCAGCATCACCCATCGCGAAGACACGAAATGCCTCTCGATCCGCATTAGTAACAAAGTAGTCTCGTGTGGGCAATCGTACGCGTAGATGCCAGTTCAAAATGCGATCGCTATGCAGGTCGAGCAAATTAAAGAATTGCTGTAGCATTGATTGTTTCTTTGGTGAAAAGAGTGTAATTGAGGTCAGTATCTCTTCGTAGAGCCCCGATGGGATAACCTTCGCTTCTTCAGGAGTGCGTTCCGGCCGGTACAGAGGGTCAGAACCTTCCAGCGGAGGCCGGGAGTACACCCAGCGCAATTCAACATCATGTTCATCCTGGTCTCGTTCGCCCAGGTGGACTTTCTGCAGTGATACGAAAGGCGTGCCAGTGGCGATGTCTCCAGCAAGCTCGATCGTGTTGCCGCTTTTGAAGTAATGCGAATATCTGTCTAGGAACTCCCGACTTTTCATTCTTCTCCTCCCAGCGTAGGAAGCGTAAGGCAGAAGATGCGGCTTTGGAGCCGCTTCAACATTGTAGTCAAAGCATGGAGCTCGCAGTCCGCCAGCATCAATGACAAGGTCAGCTATAGTCGGCTGCTGGCCTTCGAAACACAATTCTGCTCCGGGACCCTGTACTGCCGGTCTGATCGACGTCAACTTGTGGTCCCAATGAACAAATCCACCCTGTTTGGCCAACAACTCGACCAGCCACTTTCGGAGGTCTTTGTCAACTGCCTGAAAAGTTGCTGAACTTTTCGGAGACTGATCTGAGACATTCCCATTACCTCCAACAGCACGATCAACGGCTGTGCTTTGTCGCAGCCCTCTCACAGCTTGCCTGAGGCATCTAGTACTGTTCAGGCTTCTGAGAGCACTGCGATGCAAAGTGATGGAGTAAGTGTGACCTATCGTCTGCGCAGTTCGGGCTTCATAAATGCTGAATGGAATTTTGGAGTTGGCTAACTGGCAGGCAAGGGCCAATCCGCTGATACCTGCTCCAATGATACTTATCCTAGGGGTGCTGTTGCAATTGGTACTATGCAGTGGTAATTGGCTCATTATTGCCTACTGATAACGAGGAGATTTTGATTGTACGGTAAGTAGGATATCTGCCTAAAGGCTGACAGTGGTTAGGCGGCCTGTTACTGGTTAGCGCTGATCGTCTACAGTAACCCCTTTACATCGTGATCAGCATCGGCAGCATCGGCGGGGATATTTGGAGCAGATTTTCCCCAGACGCCACCGATGCTCCTGCACGCCCAGCGACTTGGCGGCGTCTCTTTGTTCCAACATGTGTGCTAACGGTGTCTATAAGAAGCATTTAGGACATTGCTCACTGTTATTCATGAATAGTTGTTACTGCTGCCGCCACACAAAGAGAGCGTTGCAGTGATTGTTTGTTGTGACAGCAGCTGTCTTTCCCGTACATCCGACAGCGCTGCGACACCATCCATGCAGTGAACCATGCACGGGATAGCATCTTGCTTAGTCGGCATGACGCCAACATGATTTAGTCTTCACCTGCCTCGGTCGCTGCATTTATTCTTGACAGGGTCGTGTCGCATGCCCAGCGTGCTTGCTCTTTCTCGCTTATCAGGAGAACCATGAGTCCATCGCCGAGGTCGTCCGTTGATGTCAACGTGCACAGCCCATCTTCACCATTCTTCCACAACCTATCACAACGCCTAAGGAAAGGCTCGGGCTCTAGTCGCGCGAGCTCGCAGCACTCTGAAACAGCGCACAGCAACGTCGACACCTCGAATCAGGTGCAGGATGCAAAGTCAACAAAACAGTATCTCGTCTCCATCGTGAGGGACGACTGGGAGTATCCAACCAAACAATCACACAAGGATGACCTGAAAATACAGAGGGAAGCTTCGGACTACCGCCTTCGAGATGAATCAGTATCAGAGTACGAGTCTCTGAGCGAGAAGAGGTCGAGGAGCAAAGATGATGAGCCATACAAGTTCGAGAACCCTGATGAAGTGGGAGCAGTGATCGAGCGGCGTAGAGCGAGGAAGAGAAGGCTGCTTGAGAAAGAGATATCATGGAATGAAGGTCTACGAATATGGACATTGAGGAGAGATTGCTGGACTGGAGCTGTATCTCAAAGACCGCAACCAAAGCCGCAGGAAGCAGGATCTCGTAGGCAGAAGAGCCTTTCGCGAGACCCCAAACACATGAGCGATTCTGACTCTACTGGAGCCAGTTCGATTTCTGCTCCAAGCTGGCCTCTGCCGAATGGTGGCTTGAATGAAAGGAATGCCAGCGCAATGGAAGACGTGCAGCCTATAGTGGTTGATGGAGAACTGCAGAACGACCTGCATGATGGTCCCTACCTGCCCATATACCCTCCGCTGCTCCCGGCATCACATACGCTCCGCAGTCGAATCAAACCAAGTGCATACCCTACATTGTATTCGAAAGTGGTTATACAAGGGCTTTCACCAAATGTGCCCATACCACTAAATCACATGATCAGTGCTCTCGTCGAAGGGTGGAAGGCAGAAGGAAACTGGCCACCTCAGCCAACAGAACCTCAGAACACATCGACCAGAAAACGAGGCAAGAAAGGCGAATCGACATTTCAGAAGTGGAAGAGAGAGCAGGACGAAAAGAGACGGACAGCCACGCAACGAGCGCACGAAGTACAATACTTGCAAGAAGAGCCAGATCACAGAGGCGTTCGAAGGAGCCTTACTGGCGTTGTGAAGAAAGCATTTGGAATGGGAGGGACCGAAGGGGACAGCGTCGATAGAGATCTCGAGAAGATCGGACTCACTTTTGACGATGAGCACGATGCATACGATGAACCTGGCACGTCCAGCAACCGACATGTGTGAAGGTCGGCTCGCAACCTCAGTTCAGTAAACTTCAAACATCTGTAGGACGTAAACGACGATCTAAGCGTACAGCGTCTTCGTTAATGATGAGGCATACTGGCAGACTACCCTATCTGCCAATGACATAGATCGATGCATAGCACTTATTTACTTTTCAATTAGTCCCAAGCCACTTAGTAAATTGCCGGGTTACCATCCGCCTGCTGATGAATCTAACCGTTAATATGCCTCCTCTGCATCGACCACCCATTCTCTCCGACTCAACCTCCCCTTCTCATCAACTTCTTCCCCGGTCCATCCGCCTCTGGCTAGAACCTTGCGCACGATTTCATCCTTCCTCGCGCTATACTCCAGACCATCTCCAAAGACTTCCTTCGCCAGCCTCATCTTCACCTCGCCGTATTCCTCCAACAGGTCCCCATTCTCTGCTCTCCGAAGCACATCCCTCACAGTCCTATAACAACGTATCTGAACTTGTCCCTCTCGGTTCTCCGCAATATCAGCGATTAGATACACGCTCCTCTCCGGGGTACTGGCATAGTACGGACTGAACTCTGGAAGATAGATCTTGTAGCTCTCCCGACCAGGTATGCCTCCACCGCGCGGAATCTGCGTGTACTTCGCAAACGGTGGGTCGCTCGGAATCTCCCAGTTCAACGCTTCGACTGCAGAGGCCAGGTGTGCTTTCGATGCGAATGTGACGAGGACGTCGATGTTGGGTTTTGCCGCGAGGCCCGGGATGGACGTTGAACCGATGTGTTCGATTGTTAGGTAGGGTGCTGGTGGGGAGGAGGTTGTGAAGAGCTTGTGGAGGTGGGTGTGAATTGCGTCGAATTGCGCTGGCCAGTCCGGAGAGTAGGGAGTCACGTTGACGTGCCATGTTGGCTTGTCTGGGTGGGGAAAGATAGATTTGCGTAAGGGAGGGGTGGGTGGACGGTTGGGGTCGGGTTCCTCCGGTGAAGGTTGTGGTGAGGGGGTGAGGCGCGGAGGGAGTGGTTGAGATGCGAAGTCGGACATAGTACGTCGTTGTAGACTATCGTAGCGGTCAGCAAGCTGTGACTGGGCATACGTGTTTGACTACGATTTCCGATCTGCGGCGTGCTCCAGTTTGTACTTGCCCTGGTGGAGCACAAGTCAGAACAAGCAACACTCGCCGCTTCGACACTTTTTGCCGCCGAATTCGTTTGCTCGCTCGCCGTTGGTTAGGTTGATACACAGTGTGCGCCAGCATCGAACGATAGTCTCTGAAGCCGCGCTACAGCATTGAGAACCTCTGTGGGCCTTGAATACCGCCTTTGCAGCGCTGACATATCGACTCTCTGTATGTCGAACCAGCTTGGAAACAAAGTGAGTTTCTCAGACTTCTCATTTCGACTTGTTCTCATCTGGCAGCTGATACACCTTGACGCCAAAAAGCTTGTCGACAAACCACGAATGCCCTGCAACGCTAATCGGCCCTCCCCTGTATAGCGGCAGGACATGGTCTCGGTTGTCTCTCCGTCGTTTGGCAAGATCGTAGAGCATCGTTCCTTCTTGATACATTTTAATGTCGTTGGGGGAGATATTACCCTGTCGATTTGCAGTGATAGCCCAAAGGCCGTAAACGTGCGTTCTGTCGACCAGACCCGCAGGTTGCGCACTGGATACCAATGCGCTGCGGCCCATCCCGGCGGCAGGTACCTCGTTGAGCCGGACAAGCTCAAGCATGTTTCTCTCACTCTTCACCCTTGCTACCTCTATCGGATTGAACGGTCCAAAGAAGAACGGTCTTGTGTTGCCGTAGGCTATATGGTAGACCAACGTCATACCAACAGCTACTGGGAAATCAAGGCCAATCGCCAAGTTCCCTCGCAAACACTCACCGAAGTGGATGAAGCCATCGCCGTTCTGATCGAAGAACGAAAGATGTCGTTGAAAGGGTGTGTTGTAGCGCCTAAGAGCTTCTTCCGCTGTCGCCATTTAGATCCTGCTGTGAGTTCACCTGGGTTTACCGTACCGGAAGTAGAGTACCAGACATGCAACAGGTTTGCACTTCAGCACTGTAGCCGAGCAGGTGTGTTAGAGTATCAATGAACTATCTTGAAATTGACCTTACGGTGATGGTCGCGAACGACCGAAAGCGTGATGCTGACTCTGCTCTGCAAAATGTGAGTTCTTGACTGCCTCGGCACAACAGTGCCAACTGGACGACTGCATCTCCTGGGATCGAGGCTTCTTGAAAGGAATATTCTAATCTACCAACTCCCCACCGACTGGTATTTGCTCTGGATGTAGGCGATCAAATGAAGTCCACACTATTGACGACCTGTCGCAAGTCACAACCTTGATACCAAACAACCCACTTCTAGACCGCAGGCCCTGGTTCTCTGCCGTCAAGTACTCAAAATGGGCTCTACGCCAGGGGACAATGCTGTCGAATTCTACTATGATGTTCGTCAATTTGTGGAGTGTGTAGCTCGTACCACCACTGCCTTCTGACTCTGCCCTAGATATCATGTCCATTCGCTTACATAGCCTCCACCCGGTAAGCCATTGCTTTCGTTAGCCGTAATCGATTCTCGAGCTGTTGTTGCTGTCCTGAAAGATCATGAAATATGTGCTCACGAATAGCTCAGTATCGAGGCGCTGGCTGCCCGCACAGGCGCACATCTCATCTGGCGCCCTGTCCTGCTCGGAGCCATCTATCGAGCTACGAGTGCTCCGCAAGGCGCTGGAGGATCGGCTTCCGACGTTTTCAATCCGACCAAGAAGCATATCACCTCCAGTGCGTTCAGAAGGACTATCGAGCGCTATGGCATCGAACACAACCAGCCTCCTAAGCATCCCGTCAAAACCACAGGCGCATTACGATTACTCTATTCCGTCGGCGGAGATCAGAGATCGAAGCTATCAAAGGCGCTGTTCCGGGCTTACTGGGTAGAAGCGAAAGACGTGAGCAATAGGAACGTCTTGATCGACGTTGTCAGAAGGTCTGGCATACCTGCTACGGAAGGTATAGTTAAGTCGATCGAAGATGGCAGCTTTGAAGGCCAGAAAGAACGACAAGAGCTGGAGAATGCAACGGACCAAGCCGTGCAGCGAGGCACACCGGGCGTTCCCGCCTTTTGGATTCTCAATGAAATCTGGACTGATAAGCAAGGCAAGCGAAGACGAGGCAGACTCTACTGGGGCCAGGATCGAATGCATTTTGTCGAGGCTGTCCTGCTTGCGATGAATGAGGGCAAAAATGGCTCTAGCTTAGGATCCGTCTCCGTATCTCTGCAGAGCCTTGTGCCGAGATGTGCGAGAGGTACAAGCATACGAAATGGTGAAGAAGTGAGGCTGGAGTTCTGGTACGACTTTAGCAGTCCATGTAAGCACACTCATGAGTACCAAACCAAAGTGGACGTATGCTGATGTGATCGAATCTGTTATAGGGGCCTTTCTCGGCTGGACGCAGCTCGACCGGCTGCAGAGGCAATTCGGCTCAAAGCTGCGGATCGAAATGAAGCCTTTCCTTCTCGGCATTCTGTTTAGAGAGTGCGCTGTCCTCTGCATATTGTTTACAAGGACCGTGCTGATCTGACATGCCACTTAGGATCGGCGCTCCAAACACACCAATGACGACTGTGTCCGAGCAAAAGCGAAACTACTCACAGCTCGACCACCGAGACTGGTGCAGATGGTGGAATGCCGTCAATGAGCAAGAAGGCAAGCCGGAGAAGGAGATCGAGTTCTACTGGGCCGATATCTTCCCCATTCGCACGCCGACCGTTCTGCGTGCCGCACTTGTCGAGCCAAATTTGGTCGCTCCAATGTGTAAGTCCATGATGAGACTGCTCTTCGGTCACTTCTCAACCTGTCCAGCTAGAGGTGCTAATGACCTTAGACCGCGCTTGCTGGGAGCGTAACCTTGACATGTCCTCGGACGATGTCCTAAGCAAAGTCATCACGGAAGCCGGCTACGATGCCTCCAGCATCATGGCTCGTGCGGATTCCGACGAGTACAAGAAGACGCTGCGTGCTCATACTCAGGAAGCGAAGCAGATCGGCCTGTGTGGCGTACCGAGCTATCGTATATTCCGGAGAGGGAACGGACGGGACTGGGCGCAAGTCGGTGATATCGTGTGGGGACAAGATGAGATGGCTGTTGTGGAGGATCTCATCGCTGGCTGGAACGGTGAAGGCATTGCTGACGTCCCACAATTTGTTGATGCAAAGTCATGGAGCAAGCTATGATGGATGACCTCTTCACCGAGGCGACTGGACTCTATCTATAACACTTCATCTCCTCTCGAAACAATTTTATCTTCCGGAGTTGATGGGTTCTGGTGCTTGCCAAAGTAAGTTACGTCCTTTGCGCCGCCGAGGGTCAAAGCGGCCCAATTATTGCTACTGTCAGCGAACTGGGAAACTATTGACAGCAGCGACACGCTCCAGCAGCACATCGACGGTATACATATTGCCTGCTTCAGCTGCTAATGCTGAAGCTGTTTTGATGTGGTGGTTTCTCAATTCGAGGTTCGCTTCTGTTTGCAAGGAACCCAGCGAGATGCTCGTGGCCGTAACATGGACTGGCCTGTAGAACGGAGCCACATGATCCATCAATAGCATTGATGTGCGTGCCGTCGCGTACAAATGCGCTGCGATGTCGTACAAGTCTTGGATCAACGGAACGTCCAATCCTGGTATGGCGCGACACGGCAAAACTGGCCTTCCCTTGGAAACTCTCTCCTATTCTCCACGTAAGATACTCTAGGCTCATTGGTGAACAGTGTTTACTGATGGTGGCCAGTGCGGTAGAAATTCTGGCAACTCGACACACGACAGGCACTAGTTCGCTAGCGGGAGGACCTGTCAAAAAGGCTCTACTTACCGAATGTGAGACGCGTGCGCAAGAACTATGTTTCCTTTGACAGAGCTCCAGTCCTTGGCTAGCACGCTGGCACGCTTGCTGACAGGTGAATTATTCTGGTGAGTCGAGGCGTACGTCTTCTGGTCCTGAGAGCGACTTCGGCACATGCTCGGGCACTATCACCCCAGCGCTGCGTTGTAAGGGTGAGACCTATAGTGCTATGGATATTATTTGATACTGGTTTGGTTCTAGAAGAGCTGATGGCTTGCAGGACAGCCGAGCCTGGGGACGACCAGGATCGGCTTCATGTCGGCGGCGAAAAGTTTTTCCACGACCGTGTAGCGGCCAGCAGCTCCCACCAGGGCTCCGGCCGCATCCAATCAAGCTGCCGCGGCCTGACTATGATGCCAAGGCCGAAAACTTTGCTGGCAAAGTTGCACGGCTCGACCCCAGCGGAGAACCCAGGGCAGAAGCTTACAATGCTTGAGCAGAGCCAATGACGCTTGAGCGACACTCGGCTTGAATAACAGCTTGCAACCAGATCAACATTCCCTTACCACGATCTTGCAGCTTTTCCTGCACGCACCACCTAGTAGACGGCTACTGACGGTGTAATCATTGGCTATTATGCATCTCCTCCTCAAGCTCTGCAATGCTAACTACCTCCAGCTCCTTGGTGAAACCTTGGCCACCTCCCAAGCTGAGGGGTACCCCAGCTAAGGTTTATGTCCTCTGATGTCAGAGCGACGCTTCATGTCAGGACGTCGAAACCACTGGTTTCACGCTCAGCACATCGGATTGGACTGCTGTCGTCGTCACCAACAACTTCTGTCTTTCAGCGTCAAGGTGGTCGAACCCTAGCCTCTGCATTGAATTATGCATTCGATGCTAGTGATGAGTGGTTTTGTATGACCAGGGGTATCCGGTGCAACATCGGCTGATGTGGAAGTCTCCGCTATAGTATGAGATGCATGCTCCAGCCCAGGGCGATGGGCGACTTGTTTCAGTACTCTAACCACTCCTGGTCATTCCATGCTGCATGGAGACGAAACTCAACTTCGAGCTAGCACAACCTTAAGCTCCAGGATATGCTTTGAAGTGGGAAGAAATTGAAAGCGGGCAACTGCAGACAACCATATAATATGCCGCAGTCTCTCAATACCTGCCTGCTTCCCAGCAAGACATTTCACGGCCACTGTAGAAGTCCTCACTCGTGTACACACTGAACACCATCACTATGGGGTTCACGATCAAGAAACCGGCCGATGTGCCAGGTTCCGCCGCACCGGCCATCATTATCGGCCTTTTCGTCGCCTTTGGTGGTGTTCTGTTCGGATACGACACTGGCACAAGTAAGTGTGCAGCCGTGAGGGCACTATACTACGGATGCTAACGTATGTACAGTTGGTGGCATCCTTGCTATGCCATTTTGGCGAGAACTCTTTTCTACCGGGTACATCAATCCATTAGACGATCATCCAGATGTAACCTCGACTCAGAAGTCTGAAATTGTATCAATTCTGTCTGCTGGCACCTTTTTCGGTGCGCTCTTGTCTGCACCCGTCGCCGACACTTTGGGCCGACGGATGGGTATGATTTTCAACACCGGTGTTTTCACGCTAGGTGTCATTCTTCAAACGATTGCAACAGCCATTCCGATGTTCGTTGCAGGACGTTTCTTCGCAGGCCTGGGCGTCGGCTTGCTCAGCGCAACCATTCCCTTGTACCAATCCGAAACCGCCCCAAAGTGGATTCGAGGCACTATAGTCGGCTGCTATCAGTGGGCTATCACGATCGGGCTTCTGCTTGCCGCCATTGTGCTCAATGCGACGAAGGACCGTAACGATACCGGGAGCTACCGTATCCCGGTCGCCGTCCAATTCATTTTCTCCATTATTCTGGTCGTCGGCATGCTCATATTACCGGAGACCCCACGATTCCTGATCAGGAAGGGGAACAACGCTAAGGCCGCCAAAGCTCTCTCACAGCTCCGCCGTCTCCCAATCGACCATCCCGCCTTGGTTGAAGAATTGGCCGAAATTCAAGCCAACCACGAATATGAGATGAATATCGGATCTGCTTCGTACATTGCGTGCTTTAAGCCGCCGATTAGAAAGCGACAGCTTACCGGTATTGCTCTTCAGGCATTGCAACAGCTTACTGGTGTCAATTTCGTAAGTGTCCATGAGGGTTTCCAGCATGACTTTCAGGTCCTAACGCTGCACAGATCTTCTACTATGGCACTTCTTATTTCCAGAACTCTGGCATCGAGAACCCATTCATTGTCAGCATGATCACCAGCGTTGTCAACGTTGTAAGCACGATTCCAGGGCTGTACCTCGTTGAGATCTGGGGTCGCCGACCTCTCCTCATGTTTGGTGCCGTAAGTCTCCACCTAACGACGCAATCTTGCGACTACCGGTTGACTAACATCTATAGGTTGGGATGAGTGTCTGTCAGCTTATCGTCGCTTGCGTTGGCACAGCACTGCCAGATTCTGTTATCGCAAACAAGACGTTGATCGCCTTCGTGTGCATCTACATCTTCTTCTTCGCGTGCAGCTGGGTTAGTCTGAGCAATTCCCAACTGATAGCCCACACTAACGATTGTTAAGGGTCCTTGTGCATGGGTTGTGACGGGAGAATCATTCCCTTTGAAGGCTCGAGCTAAAGGCCTGAGCATGACAACTGCGGCCAACTGGCTGCTGAACTTTTGCATCGCCTATGCAACACCGTATATGGTCGACCCTGGCCCAGGCAACGCTAATATGGGCAGCAAGGTGTTCTTTGTCTGGGGTAAGTTTCCTTGGCAGACCATGCCGATACAGCCCGTCTTCTTACCCTTGGTTCCACATGCAATCCCAGTGTTGAATTTGAAGCTAATTGTTTCGTAGGAGGCTTTTGCGTTATCTGCACCTTCTTCGTGTACTTCTGCATCTACGAGACCAAAGGGCTGAGTTTAGAGCAAGTGGACGAGTTGTACGCCAAGATTCCGAAAGCCTGGAAGTCTCCTGGCTTTGTTCCCAGTGTCAATTACCAGGAAGTGAAAGACGTGGCGGGACCCGAATCTCGAAGACACACGCTTGCCGAGCTCGAGAACGCTGCTATCAGGAGAAAGAGCACCGCCGGCGGTATTGACGATGTGACATATACCGAGAAAGCCTAATTGGTCGGGATAAGTGGTGTTATCACAGATCGGCAGGGATGGTTGTGGTTACAAGGAGAGTCCGTAGGTGGCACTGGTACCGTAGGATTCTCGGGTCACATCGTATAGCCTCCTAGCTTCTGAACAGTCGGTCCTCTTGATAACGTGCGACCAGAGACTCACTGAAGGTATTATAGCTGTGACAAATTCGGTCCACCGGGCTGTTATAAGACAGAAATGCAACTTGAGTGAAGAGTACTGAGTCAATGATTGAGACCAGCATGTCCCCAATCACCTGCGGCACGTCCCGACGCGATATGATACTCCACGTGACTAGCGGTGAAGCTCAGAAGTTGTAAGGTTCACAGGAACGGTCAATCTCCCGCTACAACGCTGGCCTGATCTGTAGTACTTGCATCAGCACCATGTTAACGAGGGAACAGATGTGTTCTGCAGCCTGCCTGCAGATGCGGCTGCGTGCAAAAAATGCCGCAGATCTTGCGACCCATCACATGCATTTACGTCTCGGCTCATGCAGCCGGCCTGGTAGGTCAATTGCGATCGTTTAGGTAGACGCAGCCTTGTCGCAGATGCTTGTGACAACTCTTTTGCGGGAAAGTACTCCCCACAAGAGCGCTCCGAGTACGTTCATAGCGGTCTTCAATGCAATAACAAGGCTCAGTCAAACAGCTAGCCGCCAGCGACGCTGCACTCACCATGGCATCCTACCCTGGCGGACTACAACACTCCCGAGCTTACCAGCTCGAGATGTTCGAGCAGTCTATGCAGAGAAACATCATAGTCTGCATGGCAACAGGCTCGGGGAAGACAAATGTTGCTCAGCTTCGCATAGATGCCGAGCTGCAAAGAACACCGTCTGGGAGAATATGGTTTACTGCACCTAATGTTCTCCTAGCTCAACAGCAGCATCATGTCCTGAGCTCACAGCTACCACAGTACCAGATGCGTACGCTCCTTGGCCACGACAATGTCCACCTTTGGCGAACACAGAAAGTTTGGGATCTCGCACTGGCAGACATGAACGTCATTATATCAACGCCACAAGTTCTGCTAGACGCCTTGCGAAATGCTTTTGTGCGACTAGAAGACATTGCGTTGTTGGTTGTGGATGAGGCTCATCACTGTCATTCGGGCTCACCTTCAGCCCAGATCATGTTGCAACATTACCATCGCCTCAAGTCGGACCAGCCTCAGAACGTACCTCATATACTAGGGCTAACCGCCAGTATACGCATAAGCAGAAAGTCAGCCACAATCTCAGAGCTTGAGTACAACCTCGACGCGATCTGTCGAGCGCCCGTACTATCTGTCGATGATTACACCATATACGTACACCGCGCGCAAATGGTAGAACGAAGCTTCACGCCGACTGACCAACCTCGCTCAACCCTGTTCAACACCCTGCAAGACGCTGTCGACACGACCTCGATGAGCGATGATCCCTACTATAAGGCCCTCAAGCGTGCCACAGACCTGGCGTCCAAGCAAAGATTAGCGAAGTGTGAGAAGAGACAGGCGACTCCCGCGATGAAAGAATTGAAACAATTGGTTGGCAACGCGGAAGAACTCGCGAAGAATGTTGGCTCATGGGCATCAGACAATTTCATCCGAAGCTGCGTGTTCAACTGGCACGACGCTGTCATGCAGAAGAGCAGATTCGACGAATCCATCCCGAAAGCCTCGCTCCATTTCATCGACGAACGTTTGCGCTATGTTCGAGACGCCGCGCAAGTTCGTGTCCCACTGACAGAAGCAGGGACGTCCGAGAAAGCCCTCGAGTTGATTAAGCTCCTCGGGACCGAATATCGCGACGATATTGCCATCATTATCTTCGTTGAGCGACGTTCAACAGCGTACGCTCTCTGTGAGTCGCTACGATCTGCACCAGCATTGAAACACTACAAGATATTTTCTTTCGTTGGGCTTGCCACATCAAGAGTAGGATCCTTGGTCGAGGTTGCAGACATGCGGGTCCAAAAGAAAGCGTTCGCCGACTTTCGACAGGGATCGCAAGACATCTGTGTCGCTACTTCTGTAGCCGAGGAGGGCATCGACATCCAGGCACTCAACCTCGTAATTCGCTACGACGATCCAAAGCAGTTCGTTTCCTTTTTGCAGAGCCGTGGTCGTGCTCGACAGAAGGACTCGAAGTTTGTGCACTTCCGGAACACAGGTGACGACAAAAACAAGTATGAAGAGTGGAGGAAGTTTGAGAGCGAGCTTGAGGCAGAGTACCAGGATGAAATGAGAATCTTGCACCAGCGTAAAGCGGCCGACGACCTAGACGAACTTGAGGGCACGGGTGAGGAATACATCGTGGAGTCTACAGGCGCAAGGCTGGTTTACGACAATGCACAGCAGCATCTTCAACACTTCTGTACGATAGAGTCACGTGGCGTCGAGCCTATCTATGTTCTTGTGGGAGAAACAAACGTTTCTGTCAAGGCCAAAGTGGTCCTACCGTCCTGTGTACCCTCTCAGTTCCAGGAAGCCAGCTCGAAACATGCCTGGCTTGGAGAGAAGTCCGCGAGGAAGGATGCTGCTTTTCAAGCATACAAAGCCTTGCACAAGGCTGGTCTTGTTACTGATCACCTTGTGCCTTTCCAGCCGGAGCGGGTTCACCACTCGCAGTCCAAACATGGCCTGCGGATGCATGAAATCGAGGGTGAGCTTCCAGTCTGGCATGGCTCCCGTACCGGAGATCTGTTTCTTCATCGTGTCATGGTCGCACATGATACTGAGCAATATGCGAGCATGCTGGTGGCATTGCCCTGCAAGCTTGAGCACACTCTCCGCTTCCAGCTATGCGAGAGTCACTCCAGAATGCTTGATGTTGAGGTGGTGCCAACGGACGAGTTCTTGCAGCAGAAGCTGGAAGATGCAAAGCGACTTACCAGGACTCTCTTCGAACTGGTATTCCACACAGGATCTGCGTCCATGAGTCTTGACGATGCATCCAGAATCCAACTGCTTGTCTTGCCGGAAGCTGGTCCAAGTTATAATGCAGGATTCGAATCCGCTAATCTTCGCCATTTTCTTCAGAGAAACGCCTCTCTCCTGAATCGTCAACCCCTCCTGGTATGGTCTGGTCGAAGTCCACGACCTTATATCGGGCATCCCTCGCACCAAATTGACGCAGTGACGCCAACCACGGGGATCTTCTCCGTCACTAAAGTGAAGAAGCTTCAGCTTTACACAAGCCTGCAAAACGAAGGTGAAGGTCTTGCGGTTTCGCGGACCAAATCTCTCGACGTCGATGACTGCTCTGTAAAGGGAGTGGCGTCCATCTATGGTCCCTTGTTAATGCTGCTTCCGTCCATACTCCATATCGTATCAGCTGCCTTACGGGCTCAGCATGCTGAGCATCAAATCCTAAAAGATATAGGCTTCTCTAATACCGAGCATCTCGTGCCCGCGCTACTCGCGAAATCTGCCTGCGGTGTGCTCAACTATGAGCGATTGGAGTTTCTAGGGGACACGTATCTCAAATATCGAGCTTCACTGCAAATGTATTTCGACAACCCTTTGGCAATGGAAGGTCGTTTGACTGTGATGGTAATGGACTTGGTCAGCAATTTGCGTCTTGAGAGAGCGTTCCGCGACGCTGGACTCGAGCCCTACATCACGACTCAAGTTGGCCCAAGAAAGCACTGGAAGGTACCACAGTTGGCTACCCACGAGCCTCCAATGGAGCAGCGAAAGGTCATATCCAAGACTCTTGGGGATGTTATAGAAAGCCTCCTAGCTGCTGCCTTCTTGGAAGGCTCAAAGAGTGGTCAAGCTGACCCCAGAGGAACTGCAGCGCTGCGGCTTTTTCTTCCTGATGTGGACTGGAGGGATCCAGCGGACGTCGTGAGCATCGTAACGTCAGCAATGCCTGTATCCCAAGCGGGTATTCACTTGGTCGAGCACATCGAACGTATGACTGGTTATGCATTTAAGCGCTCAAGCTTACTTTTGGAGGCCTTGACGCATGCTACCGCGTTACCAGGCTTTCCGTCCCTAGAGAGGCTCGAGTTCCTGGGCGACGCCATAATCGATCTGATCATCAAACTCAAATTGTTCGATGTCTCCGACCTAGGCCCAGATCGCATGACCCTCCACCGTCATGCAATCGCAAGCCACGTATATCTTGCCTTTTGCGCCTTCGGGCTCTCGGACGTCCGGTCGAAGAACATCATACTCGACGGACGCAGCGAGTCAATCGATACTCATCTGGAAATTGAGGATGTGCATTTGGAGCACTTGATTCAGTTCGGAACTTCCCAGCTTCGTGGAACAATTTCGGCCGCTAGAGATAGGCACACCGCCACAAAAGATGCCATTGCATCGCAGCTTGCAAAAGGCATATTTCCATGGAAGTTGCTGCGATCGGTTAACGCCCCGAAGGTATGCAGCGACGTGGTCGAGTCTCTCATTGCCGCCATCTTCCTCGACTCTGGCGGTTCTCTAGACCAGTGTGAGAAAGTCTTAGAACGTCTCGGCGTGATGGATCTACTCCACCTGATGATCAGCAACGGAACATTCGAAAGCGAGACGCCTGCTACGAAACTGCGCGAGGCCTGTGCCGCGAAGCACATCAGTGTACATATCAGCTCCGCAGAGCCGAGCAACGGCGCGAAGCATGTGTGGAGAGTCACTTTGACGAAAGGCGAGCATAGCGCGGAGTATGTCGGCAGGAATGTAGGCTGCGAAGAAGAGGCTCGGTCGATTGCCGCGGAGGCTGCTCTTGAGGCTGTTCTGGCTGGGGAGGTTGAGCAGAAATTTCAGGAGATGGAGGAGGAGCATCTTGTAGGAACTCAGGACAGCGTGATGACGGGGATGTGGAGCTCGAGCTCCGAGGGCAATGGTGGCATGACGCTACATTCTGAATCAGGCAGTATCTGATTGATATCTCCCTGAAGGCTGATCTGAAGGGTGCTGGAACTACTTATTGGCTGCGTTACCTGTGAATTGGATCATGTTTTAGGCCAGTGTTAGCTGCCACGGAGAGCACACGAACGCTGTAGCTCCCAGTCTACGTAGAGCATACATTGTCCTGCGCTGTAAGTTGACCTCCAACTTCTTTTTAGAGTACGATGTTCCATGCCCCCAGGACCGTACTACCGCGGCGGACCTGCAGTTTACATGTACCCCATGTTAGCAACAAAGGCTCAAAGTCTGCGACTGAGGCTTTTCACCAACCTTTGCGTATCTAGTGGAGCCTGGTCGAAGCTCATCTACTTGGTAGAGAGCAAACGGGCACTGGCACTGTATTTAGCTAGGCCTCGCCAGCGGAATAGAACATGCGCGCTCCTTGACTAGATTAGAGTCTAAGGCATCTGCGATCGCGTTACAAGGCTACCGACAGGGGGGAAAGATGTGTGTTATTCGATGCTGCTGCGGATCTTAGGTACTGTACTTGCTATCGCCTTGTTTTGGCACAGTGAGGTGAGATGAAGATGGAGAAGCGAAGGGAAGGGAAGCACCGTGAAGCGAATACGGTAGATGGAGATGGTGATAGTCATAGTCATAGTCGAGATCCTCTCCGTCCGAGGGGAAATCCAAGATGACCGCTTTTCAAGAAACAAGTTTGACTTGGCTGGTGAAGCGGCCGGAGGTCTTCTGGACAAAACACGCGTTCAATCAGAATTGTATATCTAGGGGCTTGTGCTTATGTCTTTGCCTCAGTTAGCGCTGCTGGGCTCGTTCACACTTACAGTACATCGTAGGCATCACATCATGGTGTAGAGGGGGGTTACTGTATATCGACTCATGATGTGGGCATCATTAGCGCGTAAGTAGGGAGCAGTATGTGTACATACGTGAAATTCTGGTCATCTGCCTGGCAGTCACGGGTGTTTTGTCCAGGGGCCTCGACCCGGCCATTCAAGTCCAGCACTCCTCTGAGTCGTTCATGCATGCTGCCCAATCCAGGAGCATCAATCTACGATAAAGGCATAGTCCTTGCTCGCTAATTTAGTGGGAGAGCTCTGAGTGTGGTGGGTGCAACGTATTGTGATCTGGACTCGCTGCGGACTGCAGGCAGCTCAGATCTGATCGGATCTCCGATCTACTGTACATCACGTACATCACGTATGGCATGTGCATGTGGTGTGGGATGCCACGCACGTCGCCGTGGTGTTCCTCGTCTGGCTGCTATCGTAACACAAGGCGCGCGGCGCTAATGTCAGAATAATGTCAACGTCAGCGCCCACGAGGATGAGCGGCAATAACAGAAACAACCATGATACTGCTGCCGCTCCTTCAACGACGAATGCAAGCGCGAGTGCTGGGAGTACTGGTACTGCAGCACAGGATCCGGTCAATGGACAGCCGATTGCTACGCGACAGCTGCAAGATCGTGCGATCACGATACTCGAGAATAATCAGTTGATCATGAGGTATGCGGTTGCAAATAACCTGGTAAGTACTGCTCGCCGCTGCAATGCTTGCGTTTGCCCCTACGCTATGGATGCAGCACGTACAACCATGTATGTCTTCGCGTAGAGCGGTGACGTTCCATGTGCTTTCTCGAGCGATACCATGTTGGAGTTGTGCTAATTTCTGTGTCATCCACAGTCCGTGCCGAAGGTCAGAGTATATTTCGAAAAGGTGGCTGGAGGCTTCGAGCCCGAACCGATCATTACCAAATGGAATATCTTTGAGGATTGAGAGTGTGAATAGTTGGTTGACCTCTTCAACGTGGACATTGGGCTGGTTGCGTTGATGCGGCTCATCTGTTCATGGAGGTTAGCATTGTGACAGAGTGTTTCCGGCACAACGCGAACAGAGCGTCCTGTTCACGACCAACTGTAATTGGTCGGCAAAATGAGAACGGGAGGAAACATGCACAGCAACATGTCTTGAGGGTTCAGTTGTTGTTTTGTCAATGGCTCTCTCCATCGTGACTGCACTTTCAGCATAGTTGCAGCCAGTAGTGCTTGCCTGGTAAGCATGCACTACCTCCTGTACCTACACTCCACCGGTATCCGATCTGATCATGCCTTCCTTCTTTCCTTTCAAGCTCATCTCGGTCAATATGTCTTGTTGAGTCGTATGTACCACAACGCATTACACCTTAGACACATGCTGTCGTCAAGCTTTTCCCATTCGAACCCCTGTATGTTGGTAGCTCTTTCAAACAACCCTCCCAAGACAGCAAAGGTAACCCGTCTATCAGAACGCCCGCTCTGCCGTCAAATGCCGCTAAAGATGCAATGATTCAGATATATGCATGAATCGTGTTGGTAGCGCTGTCCGCTGAAAACCATTATCAAATCACGACGAAACTGTTCATGTCTTGCACCCGTCCATCAAGCTGTTCTTCGGCCAGGCGTAGTTGGCTTTCTCCCTACAAACTCGTTAGCTTGGGTGAAATATAAGGATAAGGACAAACTTACCAGCTGGTGAGATTCTGGTTGTAATATGCCGGCTTGTGGCTGTTGATGTAACCCGTTGTTTCGTAGCCCGGTGGGTCACACGACATCGCCATGTTGTCGTTCGATGGGTCTTGGTATATCCTCATATTGTCGATCCTCATCGTGGCAGGAAACAATGGTGCAAGGCTGGTGAAATTGATAGCGGAGAATCCGTCGGACATACCGAAGTTCATGATGACCGACATGGGCTCTTCTGGTAGTATCCTTTGGCCGACGTTACCATTTGGAGCGAGCGATTCACCTGTTACCCTCCAAGTAGGCTGGTCTCCAACAAACCAAGTGACGTCGCCACTAGCGCCTGGCTTGTACTCAAAGGCGTAAGTCTGATACTGGTTCCCATCATACCAACCATTGTTCAGATTGGTGAGCGCGGAGACCGCTTGCTGGTAGGGACCACCGCGATACACGTTAACCTGGGTTATGGAATAATCGTACACCTCGACGAACTCATAGTTGGGGTAATACCAGATGTCGAAGGGCGCTACCTGGAAAGATTGAGAGACGTGACCTATCACGTTTCCGGCTGCATCGAAAGGAGCGTTGGTGGCTTCGAGAACGTCGATTTCTGGTGCTGAGCGAGATTTGCCTGGCGAGGGATGATCTTCGCCACTGCATGTACACGCCGGCAGTCGCATCCCAGGAAGCCAACTTAGACCATCAGGTGAGCTTTGGTTGGGTGTAATACCTGCATCGCAAACATCATCATAACTGTAGGGCCACATGCCTTCGGTTGTTGCAGCATAACCTGGCCTCCCTAGATTGCCAAGCGTCCAGAGACCAGGCCAGAAGCCGACAGTGTCTCCGCGACCAGGTAGAGAAAGACTTGCTTCGAGTCGGCCTCCTTTCATGCATAACTTATTCCAGGTTTGCACCATGCCCGACCGGTAATTGAGGTTGTGGTTCTGGAATGCATCGAAGCGGATTTCCATAACGCCATCATTCGTTGTAACAGCATCTGGATCGTACCACTCGAGATCAAGAGTCACACCGTACCAGAAATCCATAGCTTGCATGTATGGATCGTCTCCGTCGTAGAAGGTCCTGCCTGGTTTTGTAAACTCGTCTGAGAAGACCAACTTCCATGTGTTCCCATGGTAATCTTTCTTTGTATATGCGCTCTTCGGCGTGTCCGGGTCTATCATCCCTGACCTGACGTTCTGTAGAAGAGGCACTTTCCCTACATTGAGGCAGTTTGGATTGTTTTTGCAGGGGTCGGTGACGACGGTGAATTTTCGGATGAAAGTCCTGTTCAAGTCAGTGTTGGCACAGCAGACGACAAGCAACAATACATACATTGCGGGATACCCGATGAAAAGGATCAGTAGCCCAATCGTTATCACGACCAGACCGCCAACATTCACGAATCCACGCTTGGTGAAAACGTCACAGTCTCTGGTCTCTTCGCCGTCAGGATTGTGTAGATCATCGTCCTTCTCGATATCTTCAGGGTACAACAACAGACCTGCGCCTGCCAGGGGTAAGATGTTGTATTTCTCCGAAACAGTCTGAGTGTTGACGTCCTCATCGCTCCCGGCTCTTGAACCGGGTCTTGAATCAGCGAATGGATTGTCCAAGCCTCTTGAATCGCTTGACTCCCAACTCGATCTCCTCGAAGAGAAAGTAGAGAATGCTGGTGAAGCTGGAGATGAAGGCGCAGGCGATTCGTCTCGAAAAGGCTTGGTCCTTCCTCTTGACGGTGGTACTAGTCTGTCTGGTGATTGTTCGGTAAGGAATGGATTGTTGGAGTTCCGCGGCCTAGTCAGAGACCTCGACTGGCCTGACAGGTCTGTAGTAGATAGGTCTTCTGGCTGGGAATTTAGCCTGATGTGAGGCGGTACTTTTGGCCCTCGGGGACCCGTAGTAGAGCCCATTTCGGCCGGGTTACAGCCCTTCGTGGAATATGTTCGCGAAGCTCGATAGTAGGGCGGTACTACAGTCGGTAAGAGCCCAAGGCTTGTATGGATGGTCGCGGCTGGCACGCGGGAGGTGAAACAACACAGATAACAAGATTCCCGATTCGCTCGCAATAATTAAGCCACTTAACACCAAATATCCGAGTCCTTCTGAGAAGCAGCGAGATGGTTGAGAAGTGCAGTCAACAGGCGTGCTGAATGAGCGTGATCCTCAGTTCCAACCAGTGGAATGAGATTGCAAGTCGACAATTCTAGCTGTTTTGAAAGAGTGGACCGACTTCCAACTGGACAGAGATCGTGAGGTCGAGCTTGCTGCTCCAAGACGAGACTTTTGCGTGTAACACAATGGTTATCGGGACAGGCAACGAACGGTATTGTGCAACAGAATACAATCGCAGATTGTCACGAAGCCGAGCGCAGTCGCAGAAACGAGAGAAGCCTCAAGCCTCTCCCCTGCGCTAACTACCTACCAGTCTTCAGCGGATCGAGGTCACCAAGAGTCCGTCCCCTTAACTATACCTAGATTAGTAGCACTTTAGCGCCTTCACCACCACCCAATCGCGCTTTTCTTTCGCTACCGTACCTGAAAGCTTCCTCCTTATTGGCTCAGCGTTCAGGTACGTACCATGCCTCGCCATGTACGAGTACTTCAACATTCCCAAATGCACTCTCAGATCTCTGTACAGCTTGATTCCAGACATCAATCGCTGTCTTCTGAACCTGTACTCTACGTTCAGTTGGCGATGCTTCGAATGCAGATGGCTATCCCAGTCTAGGCACGCAGGATAAGACAAGCTATCTGTCTTACCGTTGCATACATCACTCGTTTACTCCATCGCAAATGATCTACTATTAGTACAAGGGTCCTTCGGAGGTTCTGGATTTATTGATCTACTTTCACATGTCTTCAAACACAGGCCCCGTTGATGCTCGTGCGAACGACCACGAAGAATGACAGCTTGCTGTACCCGCTTCGACTTCCAGACGTTTGACGGCCATGGTACTGTTATCGAGATAAGGTAACACCGCAAGACGAGCTCTACACCTCCTGAGATACCCTAAGTGGCTGATTCATGCATGTGCTTGCAAGTGGGAACCTGAAGAAGGGACGCGTAACCAAAGCGGATCTACGGTACTCCGGGATCGACCTTCTGCTGCTTGCTACGGTTATCGAGCTGAACTTACATTTTCATCCTGTTGTTCGGTTGGCAATCGACATTGAAATCCTACTATTCCCGACAGTTAGTCCTCGAAACGTGAAACGTTGTGCTTGTACCATGATCGTGCAACTAATCAGACGCTGGACCGGCCCTAATACTGATACTAAGCATCGGGAGCGCCCTGTTGTTCACGCTGCGTGATTGAGGGAAGCGAGGAAGTAAGCAGCACTGACTGACACCAAGGGCTTGCCGAGTCGAGGAGAGGTAGGAAGCCGAAGATTGTAAAGCGTGCGAACACAGTGAGGGCTTCCATCTCTGGAGGCCTCTGTCTCTGTCTTTCAATTTGCTTCCCTAAATGCTACTGTCGTGGTCCTTTGACAAATTGTCGCTCAACTCATCGCCATCGAGGTAGACCACTCACCTAGCCTCCCAGACTCTTGCCTTCAAACGCCATATATCATGCCCATATCATACACAGAGCCGTCTCATCATAGTGCACCAACTAGGAACATCTCGTAAATTCTCATAAACTTCGCAACAAATGCTTCCAGATGGAAGATCACCTTGCTGCCCTGCTTGATCCGGTGTTCGTAGAAGGCAGCCCACTTCACCACATCAGCTTTCAACATCGGATCGACCCGCTCTACCAGTTTGAAGCACAATACCTTGATCACCATTGTTGCTGGTATACAGTGTGTCAATAAGTCATACAGCTTAGCCCTGACTTGCATTATCATCTGTGGACTGCGCTCGTTGATGCAATCCTGCGCAACTTGTGCTATAAGCACTTCCCAGTCTGGTGGAGGGATGGGAGTCTTCTCATTGACCTCGGGGTTCTGAGCATAGATTGCTTCAAACATCAGGAGGGCTCGTCGCAGATTCCGACCGCTTTCCCTTGCTATCTTCTCGTTCAGCGCGGGGACGATCTTCCAATTCTCTTTCTTTCCTGCGATTTGCAAGGCATCGCATATGTCTTGGTGTGTGGGCGCAGCCACCCGAACCAGTAGTGTCCTCGATCGAATTGGTGCAATAATGCCTGCTGTACTGTTTGCAACCAGTATCAGACGCACATTGTTGCTGTACTTCTCCATCGTTCTTCTCAGGGCAGCCTGTGCATCTCGACTCAGACCATCGGCTTCATTAATCACTACAACCTTGAAGCGTTGTTTGGCATTCAGGTCGACTTGCTGAGTTTGTGCAATCTCCTTCAAAAGCTCTTGGACCACCACTCTATCATAGTTTCCTACATCTGATGGCGTGATCTCGAGGTGGTATACCGATGAGACAATGTTGAATTCGAGCTTTCGATTTGACGATGTTTGGAAGACTCGACCGTCGATCTTGATCTTCTCAGCACCCGGTCCGTACAGTGCTCGTAGCGTTGCCAGAATTCTTGTCTTCTTGCCTGCACCGGATGGACCATAGAACAGCATGTGAGGGAAATCTGCTGATGCCGCCTATAGAGAGTGAGTACTGTGCTAGTTGATATCTTGATTGGTACCTACTAAAGACGCTAATCTATCGCTGAGATCAGCATGATATGTGAGTGCTTCTAAAGATCGAGGCCTGAGCTTATCCACCAGCAGCGACATCTTTACAGATGTTGGGGAACAAATGGATGTATCTCGTTGTACAAGATCGCAGAAAGCATACGAGCACGCGTCGCGACGACTTCACGCGTTCCTTCCTAAAGTGGTTGCATTGCGCTTATAGTGCCCTTAGATAGCCGTACAGAAGCCCAAGATGCAGTGACGCGAGGCAACAGAAGCAACTTCTTCACCAGGAAGGTCACTCTGATACCTCCCCTTTGTGATTTCCTGATTTCCATGGTCTTCTTTGACGTGTGATGACCTCGCCATACCTTGTGTACCAAACTCCAAGCCAGCCGACCAAGCTCCCACCATCGACCAAACTCCTATTCCTTTTAGATTCGGCGCGCTGTTGACCGCTTGTTGCTCGATGTCACCCCCTTAGATACCTCAAAAGCTTGCTACGCATGCTCTATCCTTGTGAGCATGCCTACTAAGAAATAGTCTCAAACGCTCTTGTCAAGAGTCATGCAAAGCTCGTTCAATAGCAACCAAGGTCTCCATCGAGCGTCTGACTGCTTGCATCTCGGACAAGAGCACGTCGACATCCTCGACGGCCTTTTGGTCGGAGGGAGCTTCGTCGAGTAAATCGTTCAGCTGCCGTGAGCATAGGTCCCGGAGACTGGATTTCGCCTCGTGTAGCCTGTTTGCTGCATGGTCGTCAGCAAAATCAGGTTATATACTACTGAGCAACTTACATAGGTCCTCCTTGGCCGCTGCATCCGTGACAGTAACCTTGAGCAACTTGCTGGCCAGACTGTTTGGTGCCGACACTGGTAACGCTCCGCCTTGCGGCAGCGACTTTTCGTCCTGGCCGTCCGTCTGGTCATCAACGCTCATTGGTCCTCTTACACAGCGTTGAGAGTCCAGCTCACTTATTCTTCCTGTTTCGTGGTAAAGGTGTTTTGCTGCGTCGACTTTTGACCTCATGTCGGTGTCCATGCTGCCCATTTCACGATATCGGACGAATTCACACTTGAAGGACGGTAATGATCCTCTTAATAGGTGCTGCACGACCTGAGTATGATAGGCTGTATTCTATGATCTCACTGGAAGAGGCTTGAACGAGGGATGACAGCCAATGCTCACTTCGTGGTGTGCAGTACAAGCTCGGCCCGCGATTCATCCACTTTGCCTTGTTCTTCCACCAGACATATGCTTGAAGCATTCTGCAGATGGTCTCTCATACGGTGTTGTTAGACCCACGTCAAGGCAAGTGCTCCGGGTCGAGAATGACCTGAAGTCCCGCAGGAGTCATTTCCGGTGAACTGTGTCCGATCAACATAACGTTCCAAGCTGATAGTAGGAAATATGGTTTCTTCTGAATGGCCAATGAGCACAGATCTGAACGTGAAATTCAAGAAAGCAGTTGGCTGTGCAGGTAATCCGGCTCACTAGCTCACGGAAGTCGAACGCTATTGATGGAGACGAGGATGGATGGGGTGGGGCCTGCGCCCAGATTCTGTTAGGCTGGTTGCTAACCCGGCACACGATCAGGTGTTCGGTTGACTACTTGAAGATTGCTTCACTTAGCACGAACTGGGACAGCCTGTACCCCACTGCTCTACACTGCGATTGCCGGTTTCGGATCCCAGAGTTTCTGTCAAAGCTTATTCAAAGGAGATGAGAGTGCAGTGGTGGAAGCTGCATCGCTACTGATGATGCGGACAAAATCAGCAGTCAAGCGCCCGTGGAACGCTAAATTGGCAAGCATCTGTCCGCAATGATAAGTACGATAAAGTTTGGCTAGCTAGGTTCGAGTACTACGTTGCACAACATTCATCGTACAGCACGGCCGCTTTACGGAACATCGCGCCATCATACGAGTACGAGTAGAAGAGATGATCTTGCAGGTTTCAGCTTGGCAGGCATTCTGAAGAGCCACCGTTATGGAGAGCTATTCTGCAAAGGAGCAGGGTTTCTGTGTCCACATATAACTACTTGGAAGCATTCTGCCGGTACATCTTCCTTGCTGATGCGCACGAACGAATGAACAGAACGGCGATAACAACACGACCCACTTATCACTGACACAACAGCTGAACACCATCGTAACGAGGCGACTAATCATGCATGCTGCAGGATCTAGCCGAAAGCTGTGCAACCATCGCGGCAACTGCTAGTGCGGCTCATGTGTTCTCCAGCATATGCGGGCGCATGCAGATGCTCATGGAATTGAAACCACAGATCTCAGCCTGTCTGTCAAGGTCGCAGTGCGAAGATTTGCAATGAGCATTGACCAATGCACGCTGCGTGGGAAACCACTGCATATTCATTGATGGCTCTAGGTACTCAAAGCTGTATTTCACCCCTACAGGGACAATGTAATAGCACTTGCTTCAGAAGTCTCTGGTTATGGGCCGCCGGGTCAATGGTCGATACCAAGATGAATGTATCTCCACTATCCAGATCTGATATTCCTCCAGGATGTCGAACTACGAGCGCGAAGCGAACCACACTAAGACCATATTGATGCTATACACATCATGCATTTGGTGGCTGGTTCAGCCTCAGTCCTTGCCTCTAACTAAGATCTTCTCTTGCGAGCTATAGAACGGACCAATGGGCAGCTTCAGTTCACACTAGAAGCACTACCGAATACACCCTACAACGTTCCCTGCAGGTTGTAGCGATCCGGGGACACGGTCTCATGGGTTTCGTTGCCTCACGCCACAATCTCGTAACTAGACTACGGGTACCAGCAGCTGATCCCGAACGCCCTTACTGCACTTGGTCGAGCGCATATGTGCCATGGAACCAATACAATCACGAACACAGCAGTCAGATGCTACATAGATTCACTGCACAAGTAAGAATGGATAGAAACGAGCTATCTTTGCACACTAGCGGCAGGTATAACCTCGCCACGATCAAACACCTGCGCTTGTACATAGCGAGGCTTCGCTTCCACAGTCCGCGAACCAGTGGAGCATAAATACGAGCAAGGCAGACCCTAGGAGCTGAGTACAACCTATCATTGAGACCTGGCATTTTACCCTGGTCGAAGTCTATTTTCTGATAGCGTTACGCTCAAGATTTGAACTTTAACAAGCGTAGAATGCCTGAACTTGGATGGTAGAGGTATTACTAACAATACCTAATTCAGAAATACACTACCTAGGTAATATTCGCTATCGGCCCAGCGCCCTCGCGTAGGCTCTCTGATAACTGTCCTTAAGCGAACTTGGTCAAAAGGTTCGGCCAACATGAACCACGATCGTCCAGTTGCAATGCACCGCTAGATAACCATCTGAAAGTGGTGCGACGCCCTGACAGAATCGAGATCTACAAGTACAGTACTTGGCAGCGCCGGCTGCATGTTCTACTTCTAGCTGTACCCGAAAGCTAATCTTGCATTCAAGTTTCTGCCCCATGGTGTGCTCTAGCGCCAGGTCCACTGCTCCTTCCGCATGAACGATGGAACGCACGAACTTCGGAAAATGCAGTGCGTCACTTGATGTGGTACGTCCACCTGGAAGCCTCGAAACTTTGCGGCGCCGGATAACAAGGTTTGCGATACGTAAATATACATGCTTCAGAGGTATAGCTCGTCGAAACTAATTGCCATTCAAAAACTGGAGACCCGGCGACCATGTCCGGCTGGTCATCTGAGCATTTAGCTCTTTGATCAGAACAAGGTACCGACCTGGTCTCGATCTTAGCGGCAGATGGGTGTCAGATGAGATCTCTTTGGAACATGGGGCCACTGATACCAGGAACAGTCCAGATCGTACCTGATGCTTTTCCACGCTCCCGAGCCACGCATTATCATCGTCATCGATAGCCTTTGTCAATTGTGCCCGGAGCACAACCTCATCCTCCTGCCTGGATGAAAAAGTCACCGAAGCATCAACACTTTCCCGCATACTACCTTATGATGTCTCCAAAGACAGAGCTCTGCTACCTCATAGACGACATTCAAGACCGTCACAATTGTCATTCTGCTGGCTCTAGGTGCACCTACACACCACTCTTGACAACCTTGTCTGAAAACCACCATTTGAAGTCAGGTATTGGTTCAGCCAATTTGAGCTTCCAGTCCGACTCATTCAGGCAATGAAGCTACATGAGATAGCTTTCCCACATGTCATGGCTAAACATCGTGGCACAGGAAACTGACCGCAACGCTAAGAATCCAACGAAGCATGTACGTGTCGTGCTTACCCAGAGGCAGTCCCCCAATCATGACGAAGGAACAGGCGACTTGCGATCTGATGACCCGGTGAACTGACAATGAGAAGCAATTGAACACGCGCAGTTGCTGCCATGAGAAATTGCAGGCATTTGTGTACATAGAGTGTTCAACTATACCAAGTACTGCACGTGAAGGACTGCAAAACGAATAGGAGCGAAAGTCATACGGCGCGGCGCGTCTATGTTATGTCCCTGCGTGTTGCATTCAAGGCAAGACGAGAAATGAACAAGAGTATCAATCAGTGATCAAGGCACTCAACCTTATTTGCTCCAGCCTCCAGGTCTCCAATCCCAACTCATCTGCGTTCGAACCCGAGGCGCCGCACCGTCGCTGAGTTCAATCCGTACTTGTGCCCCAGTCTCCGCAGCAGCTGTCGTCCAGACGTCAAATGCCATCCCAGCCCGAGACACCAATGCTAGAGCTTGAGAGATCGTCATTCACAGGGTCGCTATGTCCTGGGGCTAGGTGCTTGAACCTCCATTCGTAGGCTGTATTTAATTCATCCACCAGACTCACTCGTCTGCAATAGAATAGAAACAAGATCCTGCCGAGCCTCAAACATACTCCTGGCGTGTTAGACCCATAGCCCGACGGTCGACTCGGTCCTTCGTCCGCTGCGTGTTCTGCGGCTCAATCACCGCGATTGGAATCGGGCTTGCTTCTTCAAGTTACTTAGATTTGCTACAACTTCTGAAGTGTTGACGTTTACGGTCGGGTCGGACTTGCCTCCGCACAACGGCCCATTGAGATGCCAGCCCTTTGTAGCTGAAGCCCGCGGCCTGAACTGCCATCTCCTGCACCCTGTTCCTGCCTCTTGGCGTGACCAGCGATTTCCACATACTGAGCTGCGACGTAAGTGGAGACGATTGGTGCGTTGATCGTGGTGATAGGGGCACTAGTACGTAGACCGTGAACTGCCGTGTGAGGACTGATATAAACGGGTGGGTGGATGGTGGCAGAGCGTGGCCTGATTTGGTAGCCAGGCTGCTCGACGTTTCCGCTTGGCCTTGGCTGTTGGAACTGGAAGTCAGGAGATGGTACGGACCTAACGCTGTTTCTCGGGCGCGCAACAGTCAGCTGTGCTGTGAAGCATCTGCGTTGTATGTTGGGGTAAGAGAGAGCTAGAGCTGAGCTGAGCCGAGCTGGAGAAGCATGAGAATAAAAGGTCGTCACGCTGGGTGGGACCACGATATCTGGTGATAAGCACTCCCGTCCGTACTCGGTTGATTGAAAGAGGATCGTGATTGATCAATCGCTTTCGTGGTGCTGGCGCTGCGACCTGGCTGTCAGTGGTATCATTATGGTCTATTAGGGTCTATGTAGACCGATATTCGCGGTACTAATGCTCACTGGCAGCGGCGTCCGAAGACATCAACATCTCTTTCGTGACCGAATTATCGCTTTCTAAGCCATTCGCATTCCGTGTGTCTCGGGGTAGCGAGTCGAAACGTGACATTGTAGTAGGTCGAAGTGGATTGTCCATGCTCGGTTCGCAGGCAGTCTCTAGTTGAGATGCAGAGGCAAGTACATTATAGGAGCTGAGAAACAGCCCTCGTCTACGTGCACGACCACGACCGGTGACGAGATCTGATGGGGCAAAAGGTCCTGCGTTGAAGATGACTTGAACTGGTTTGATGCCTCATGATTAGCTCAACATGATAATGAGGGAGTCTCACATACCAGACAACATCTTTAGCTCCCTACGCCAAGGCTGAACGACCTCGGATATCACGGGCTTTTGAGCACACGCGGTCATAGCATGTACAGAGGCATAATCTAAATGAACGAGCACAAACAAAGACAGGGACTGACTGTGATTGTACATTCTGGCAGTACTTTCTAGACCCGTGGGATGAGACACTCAATAAGTGGCTAGCCCCGAGGCAGCATCGGCAACATATGACTCTTTCCTGTTCTCATAACCTCATGTCA
>Ga0210040_10000302_pt1 | contig 85091 bp, 140 predicted proteins | sample CryGeyCG12114_NA_FD_185462 | JGI IMG/M metagenome (GOLD analysis project Ga0210040, IMG submission 185462) | Groundwater microbial communities from aquifer - Crystal Geyser CG19_WC_8/21/14_NA (SPAdes) (version 2) | ecosystem: Environmental > Aquatic > Deep subsurface > Groundwater | place... | reverse complement strand
GTCAATCGGCGCCGCATGTCTGAACATTCGACCCGCCCTCCCCCCTACCAGTTGCGGCTGGGTGTGTGTCCTGCTGGTGTGACGAGTGTTGAGACGCCAGCCGATCGGTTGCATGCCGCGTGTTCGATGCGGTCACCGGGCAGTCCTGCTTGCTTCGTTGCTGGGTCAGTGTGTCCGAGGTCTAGCGGTTCGTATGCTCGCATCGGTAGACCACACCGAGGACATGGTGTGTCGATGGCGAGGGGTAGCAGCTTGGCTCGAGTGCGTTGGTGCAGCACACCGTAAGCAGGGTGTGTCACTCGCTTAGCACTGTCTCTTCAGCCGCACACCCCAAGCAAACACACAGCAGCCCACCCATGCCGTCGTCCATGTGTGTGTACGCCTCAATGGGTTCCTCGCAGCCAGCGCACACAGCGCCACCGCCTAACGGTCTGCCCGGGCCGCACTCCTGGACCGAGGGATTCGGGTGGAAGGGAGTTCACGTTGGGATGGTGAGCAGTTCCGCTGCTCAAGCAACGCTGGCCCGGGAAGCACAAAACGCGAGGACTCCTAAACCAAGGATTCCACTCGCGTAACCGCGTCAAGCGTAACAGAAGCTTGTCAAGTTGGCGTCATGCGGCTCGCCCATTCTTGCCGAAGATCGAACCAAGCAGGTTCTCCACGTTGTGTAGCACCCGGGCCGCGCCTCTTCGCTTCAACATTCTGTCACCCAACGCACTCCACTGATCCGACGTCCACTCATGCTTGCAACGCTGACACGTCATCAACGGAGGCAGGCTTGTATCAGCAGGGAACGTCGCGATCACCAGCCCCTCACAGTCGCCGCCCTCATGCCACGGCTCGGGACATGGCTCAGGAACCTTGACCCGCCCCCGAAACGGTGGCGCGTCAATCACCACCATGATCTGCTTCACCAGCTTTGCGATCTCGGCCACGAACTCGCCCGCCGCTTCATGCCCGGCGATGATCCGCATGTTGCCCTTCAGATGGTCAGCCAGCGCAGGGATCGTGTCTCGGGTTGGCATGGCGATCTGACGTTCCTCCCACAACAGCCGCGTCCACGACACCAGCATGGCTTTCAACTCACGGGACAACGCTGCCGCAGCCTTCTGGTACGGGGTCGCGATCGGGTTGTCCTCAACCAACTTCGGGACATCCTCGAGAAACTGATTGCCCATGCGCTGCCACATCGTCGTCTGGTCAGCAGACTTGCCACCGTCACTCTTGGCGGCGTAGTTGGTGTCCTTGATCATCACGTTGTTTAGCTCAACGGCGTGCATCCGCATATCGGCCAGGTGCGCGGCGACGACACGAACGCAGCGTGGACAGATGATCTGATCGTGAACCTCGGACTGGCAGTAAGTGCAGGACTGAATCACGCAGGCACATCCGTATCGCATAGGTGGTGGACGAGAGAACCGCACTGGGCGCGGCAGGTGTCGCAGACGTACACCAGGAAGTCGTCGCGAACAGACATGGTGCCTTGGCAGCCGTGCTCAACTAAGCGATTGTCTTCACCCTCTTGAAGCCAGTACGTGTTACAACAGGGCAGTTGCATGGGGGTGATCACGCCGCAGCCTTCCCGTGGTTCTTCGCCATATGCGCCTCAAAGTCGGTCCGGTCAACTTGGGCTGTGGTCGCAAATCTGTAATCGGCAGCCAAACCTGATGGAGGTATGTGACCAGACACGGTGCCTTTGGTTGCCCGGATCAGCCCGCCGCACCCTTCAGGGCACGGGAACCACACCAGCGACGACTCCCAATCCAACTTTGAGCCGGTCACGCGAACCTTCTGCGACCGAGCCAGGTCAGGTGATGGGTGTGGAATGACGTGTCGCTGCAACCGTGGCATCGCCTAGTGCTCAACTTCCTGACCAACAGGAACCATTGCTTCCTCACGCCGCCACCTGCTCATCCTTGACCCGCAGCGAGCAGCCGGTGCACTGCGAAAACCCGAGCGCGTACTGATGCATCGTGTGCTTGTGACGCCCGTAGTCCGCTGGCCGCAGATCCTCACCTGCACGCAGCCGGCGCCGCTGGTCCTGGTAGTCGCGCAGGAACGCGAACATCTTCGCTTGCGTGTCGGGGTTGCGGCTGTTGCGGGCCAAAAAACGGGCTCGCTGCGGGGTCATTTGAAGCATCACGCCTCCTGATAGGTGCGGTGTACGGGGCAGGTGGTGTCATCGACTCCGGGCACGTCGCCGTCGATGCAGGTGCACGGGGCTGTCCGGATGGGATGCCCGCTCAGGTCAATCCGTTCTCCCGTTGTCGCGGCCCAAGGGTTTTCCCCGCCGCTCGTCCAGATTTTGTTTCGGTTGAGCACCATGCCGCGTGCGTCCATCTCGGCGGGCGTCAGGCAGCGACGCCCCAACGGCAACAGCAGGGTTCCGTGGTCGCCGACCCGGTGGGTGTCGCCTGTGCTGGTCCCAGAGAATGTTTGGTGGCAGACGCGGCAGTGTTCAGCTCGGAACCCGCCCCATTCGGCAAGGCAGGTTTGGCAGTGATGCTTCATGCCGTCTCCCCCTCATAGCAGTAGTCGTGGATGGCCGTGAAGTCAGGAGTGCCCGATTCAGCCTCAACGTCGCCGATCTGAGCCACTGTCAGCCCATCCGGGTACATCTGGGTGCCCTGCCCCTCTGACGGGCGCTCAGTGCCAGTAGAAGTGGCAGCGTCGAACATGGCAAGGGCGGCACAGAGACGGCAGGGCGGGTGATCGCAATCAGGGCAGCAGTGATCGCTAACTCGTTCACGTGCAGCTTCAACTAATTCGCCAATTACGTCCAGGACACTCATCGTTCCTCCGGTCGTTTCGCCCCGCACGATGCGCGGTGCCCTTGGGTTGTCTCGTGGAAGCCGCACGACTTGCAGCGCCCAGGTTGCTGACGCAGCCAATGCAGCAGATCGTCAGTCGAGTTGGTCACGTGTAGCTCGCATCCACCCACGGCAGGAAGTTGGTTCCCGCCGCCAGTTGTTCAGGCCAGTCGCGTTCGTCACGGGCACCACGCCACGGAACCAAATCGCACAACCGGTTCTGCTTGTTGAAGCCTTCCGCTGCTCTGATACCGAAACCGAACTCAGGCCATCTCAGCCACAGTGACGACCCGAACGGACGCATCTCACGCACCTTCGCCGACGAGTCACCGTGGCCGGCGTGAGCCTCGAGCACCAGCGCACAGTCGACGGATGTGCGAATGTCGTCCAGGGCGATCATCACCGACCGGGCCAGATCCTCTTCGGTCTGACCGGTCTTCTTGCTGCCGTGAAGTTTGTACATGGGTCCGATGCACAGCAAGTCGGGTCGGATGAGGGACACCAGTCGCTGCAACCACAGCTTGTCCTTCGGGTCACCCAAATCCAGACCAGCAGGTGTTCGTTCGATCCACAGCCGCTTCTCGTCAATCGGGCCGCGCTTAGCGCGGACATTGGCTCGCATCTGCCCGAACGACTTGACCATAATGCTGGTCGGGTTCTCCGCGTCCACGAACAGAGCGGTGCGGGCTTGGATCGGCTGCATGGTGAACGGATGGATCCCCGCCGCCATGCACACCGCGATCTGGCGCATCAGCACCGTCTTGCCCAAACCCTCAGATCCGGTGAGCATCAGCCGGTCGCCACGGTTCAGCAGGCCGGGGATGATCCAGTCGTTGTCGGGCAGCGCCTGATCGCAGAACTCGTCCAGCGACATCACGTTGCCGATGTTGCTCGGCTCGGCTGTGGGCACCTTCCGCAATTCATCTTCAGCGCGGGCAACCTTCGCCTCGATCGGGTCCGTGGACTGCCATGCGTCCTGCACGTTCCGTTCTGCTGCCTGGATCAGTCGGCGTTGCGCTGACAGGTCTTTGACGATGAGGCAGTGGTGATCCACGTTCATGGTGGTAACGACAAACCCGAGCAGATCCGCCAGATACGGCTTGCCGCCAACCCTGTGCAGTTCCTTGTTCCGCAGTAGCGCGTCGCCAACAGTCACCGCATCGACAGGCTTACCGGCGGCCCGTAACGCTTTGGCTGCGTTCCAGATCATTTCGTGGCTGGGTTGGTAGAAGTCGGCGCCGGTCAGGATCTCCAACGCGGTGGCATGTGCTTCCTTGTCGAAAAGGATGCTGCCGAGAATGAGTTGTTCGGTCTCGTGGTCGTGGGGCGGGGTGCGGTCGTTCACAGAAACCAGTCCTCTCCGCCAGACGCCTTCTTCACCACGGGCTTGTCCTCGTCGGACCACTTCTCCTGGTTGAGCCAGGTCGACGGGTTCGGGCAGTACGTCTTGTCATCCTTGAAAGCTCTAGCCATCAACCGAGCGCCGTCCAGCAGAACTTCCCTGCTGACCTTCTGTCTGGCCTTGGCGTAGGACTTCTCTGCAACGGGTCGGCTGACCTTCTTCGGGTACACCGAGTACCAGATGTCGAAGTCCGCTTCGATCGGTTCGGGTGTTGGTTGAGGGATGAGGGATAAAGGAGTAGGGGGGCCAGGAGTATCGTGTCCCCTTTCATGAACCCTTTCTGTAAGGGTTTCCGGAAGGGGTTCAGCACCCATCTTGAACCCTTGTTCGAGCAGATCTGGCACCTTCTCCCACCCCTTAAGGTCGGGTTGTTCAAAGTGCAGTCGCACCATCTCCGAGAGGATGATTCGACGCAGTTTCTTGCTGCGAGTGTCGGCATAGTCGTTCGCCAAAGCGGTCGCCAGGTTGGGGGAAGCAAGCACCCCGTCGTGGCGCATGAACGACCGGATCAGAATCTCTTCAGAGTCGTCGTCATAGGCCACGTAACCGGCCTCAGCCAACTCGTCAGCCGCAGCCGTGACCTTCTTCTCCGTGAGCCCTGAAGCGAGCAGCGCGAGCCGCTTTGGGCGCCAGTCCGAGACGCCGCAGAAGTTCAGCTTGGGGGCGGTGAGTAACCGGAAGTAGAGGGCTTGGGCAGGATCTGACAGGGCTGTGAAGTCGTCGTCGATCCAGATGGCGACCTTGACCTGCGCATATTTGCGGGCCATCAGAAACGCGCCCAATGGTCTTCAGGGACGAGCGTCAGGTCGACCTGTGGACCCTGAAAGGTGGTGAAGGCATCAGGGAGGAACGCCGCTGCTGTCCCGTCAATGACGCTACTGAGTGCGATCGCGTAAACATCAAAGGCGCCGAAAGTTTCCCAACTGTCTTCTCGAGCCTCTTCGGCACCCTTCGCGCAGCCCATGAGATATGACTCGATGCGTTCGTTCGATATGGCGTCTTGAGTCATGAACGCGCCGTCGATAGCCGCCTTCAACTCGACTGCCTCGTTCACTGCATGCACCTGTTTCCACACGATCCCGCAGAGGTAGGCGAACATTCTGTCTGGGTTCACCGTGGTTCTCGTCATGGCAACTCTTGCGGCGTCAGTTACAAGTTCAATAGGCACGCCCATCTCGAACCACCGGTTGATCGTGTTTCGCCAGTCGACTGGGCCGGACCCGCCGTAGCTCTGTAGGAACTCGTCCACATACTCATCACGCTCACCCATACGGGTCACCACCACTGCGTATGCCTGCTTGATCATCTCTGCATGCCGTAGGGCGTCTTGTTTGACGTCTTCGATCAGGGTGCCGTCCGGGTTACTGGACGACTTACCCGCATTGCAGTCCTTGCAGGCGGCAACAAGATTGTTGGGGGCGTCGCTGCCACCCAGTGCGACCGGAACAACATGATCGACTGTCAGCGCCCCTTCAGCGGATCGGCAGTAACGGCAGGTGAAGTTGTCGCGCCGCAACACTTCGTAGCGAGTTCGCTTAGTGACACTCATGTTTCATCCCAGGATTCGAGGCGTACTTGAAAGCAGCGCCGACAGGTGCAGCAGGAAACGGGATCGCCGTTCGCTACGCATGGTTTGCGCCGGTCGGTGAGTTGCATCCAAAAGTCTGCGTGTGGAGGAATGACGAACTCGTGAGTGGCTTTGGATGCCAACTCTGGGCGTTCACGCTTCGCCGGGCGAAACACGCCATAAGGTACTGACCACATCAGCCCGCCTCCGGCAATTCGAAGTCACGGGTGCCGTATCGCATTAGCTCGTCGTGGGTGATGAACACTCGGCCACCGTCTCGGACGATGTGCAGATCTTTGGTTCGGATGCGCCGGCGAACGGTGTCTACGTGTAGCCCCAGCATTTCGGCTGCTTCCTGTACGGAGTACCGAACCCGCCACGGGGCAGGGGATATGTTCATGGGTTAACGCTAGTATAAGTGGCACTGAATGTCAACGAGATTGTCACTTCTCCACGCCCTTTCATGCCGCTGCCCTCGTCTCAACCATCCACGTTGTCGTCCAGGTGTGCCCGGCACTGTCGACGTGGTGAACTTTCCGCACATCATCGGTTGCGACCATGCGCCGGTTCTCGGATGCCCGCCCGCACTGAGGGCAAGGGTTCTTGTTCCAGGGCTCGGTCATCCGCCAACCTCCCATTTTGCTGACGGGTACTTGCGACTTGCGTCCAGCATTTCCTGTAGGACACCCAAGAACGAGTCGTAGTCGCCCCATCCGTTGTCTGGGTTCATGGCTCGATACTTCGCAGGGTTGGCGAGTAGACCGGTGATGATCTGTTCCAGCAGGGCCGGCCCAGTTGTGCCGTTCAGACGCTTCCACCAGGACTCCGTTTGGGGGCGAAACACCTCGTCAAACACACCCTGTTGTTGGTAGTTGGGGTCCAGTGCAGCGTTCGCCATGTCGTTGCAGTTGTGGGTGAAGTTCCACTCGCCGAGGTGGACGGGATGGCCGTCAAGTTCTCCGGTTAGATCCGCATCCCAGCTCATGCCGCCGCCCAGCTCGGCGCGACCCAACGCATCATCCACGCGTGTCCACTGGGGCATAGCAGGTTGGCTTCGACTACGCCCATGTGGTTGGTGTTCTCCACGCAGTTGGTGAAGAACTGGCCGCAGATGGGGCAGGGGAACGGGGGTGCTGTGTCGGTGTCTTCGAGTTGGGACATCGCAGTCTCCTTAGTGTGTTGTCAGAGTAGCAAGCAGTGGCAGTGTGGTTGTCACTCCGGGTCAGCCGAGGATGAGTAGCATCATGACGGCGACGGCGATGATGAGCGGGACGAGTTGCAGGGGTCGGCTCATGCTGCTGCCTGCTTATTGGCCTTCAGTTGCGCAAGCTCTTCCCGGTAGTACTGCTTGTACTCATCCATGTGAGCGTTCTTCAGGCGCGTCTTAGCTCGAGCGATGGCGACCCCCATGAGGCGGTCACTTTCCCGCTTTTCAGGGTCTTCACGCCACTTGTTGCGGTACTGCCGAGCAGCTTCGCGACAGGGAATGCACTTCTCTTCTCGCCTGTACGCGTGCCACATGGCACCCGCATAGGTGCCGTGTTCTACGTCGGTTGTGCTCATGCTGCCACCTGCCCTTGTTGCCGCCGTATTTCTTTCCGTTCGGGTGGTGTGAGCCCGCCGAACACGCCGTAGGGTATGTCGGCTTCGATGGCGTATGTGGCGCAGATGCGGCGGTCGAGGCAGGCGTTGCAGGTTTTGATGGCTTGGGCTCGTTGTGGCCCGTTGTGGGTGTCGTCGAACCAGGGGTCGCCGGCACCTTTGCAGAGGGCGTTGGGCATGTCTGGGGTGTCGATGCGCAGGGGGATGGTGGAGCTGGTGTCGCGGCGTCGGAGGATCTGCTGGTCGGTCATGGGGTCACGTCCTCAACGGCGGCTGATGCGGGGGCGTCCACGATGGCGTCGAAGCGGTCGAACGATTTGGGTAGTAGTTCGAGCACCGCTTCTCCTACGGCGTCGGCGACGGCTTGCAGGTCCTCGTACGCCATCGTTGCTTTGGTGGCGGTGGACAGGCTCGCGTCGATGGTGTCGCGGACGGTTATGCGCAGGGTGTCGAGGTCTAGCGGTTGGTTGGTCATGCTGCCCTTCTGATCTCTGCGCGGTCGAACAGTCGCGCTTCTTGGTGGTAGCCGTATCGGTGCAGCCAGCGCGCGAGTGCTGCCGCTGTGGTGCCGAGCCGGGCGGGGATGTGGTGCGGGGTTTCGCCGGCCTCGAGGAGCATGGTGAGGTCTTCGTATCGGCCGGCGGTGCGTTCGTAGGGGCGCTGCTGAGCTATCCCACCCTCGCGTTGCTTGTCGTGCCAGCAAGCCATTGAGCAGTACTGACGCCGCATGTAGCGGGGTGTGGACTCTTTAGGGCGGCGGGTGAGCGGGTTCGGGCAGTGCGCGCAGAAGCGGCGGGCAGTGTCAGCCAGATTGGCAGTGGTGGTCATGCGGCCCCTCATCGGCTCTTCACAATCAAGCCATCTTTGATGCACAAGGTGATGTCGCGACCGAACTCCAGCCGCCCGCCGTTAGCTTCGCAGTCAGCTTGCCACGCCCAACTCGCGTGCATCCGGAACGGGGCAGTGATTAGGAATGCTAGAACGATCAGGGCTACTAGCCGAACACCCCACCGACCTATCGCTGCATGTCTCTTGTGACGCGACTCCGCATTGCTCAACGGCCAATCAGCCCGCCCACGACAGATGTTGCAGGTGCAAATGAGCGAGTAGGCAGGATCTTTCACTTCAACCCCTGCCTGCTGTTGCGTTCGATCCATGTGTGCTCGGTGTCGTAAGGACGGTGGTCGTAGCAGACCGCCCCGCAAGCGCAACGATGGATGACGGTGAACCAATTGACGACGCCTTGAGTGTGGACGTAGCACTCATGTTTCACGGGTGGGAGTTCAGCTTCCAGATCACCAACGCCGTTCAAGTCCCAAATCTCCGTGCCGCCTAGGTTGAGCCTGTTCGGGGTGGAAACGCGTGTGAACTTTCGCGGCAAATACTCACCGGATGGCGGCTGCCACTTCGGCTTGAGTCCGAGGAATTTCATCGGGTGTTCCTTTCGTTCGCTAGACGCTCAACGTCGGCCCGGTTGAACAGCAGCACGCGTCCGCTGTAGATGGGTGTCAGCGCGCCGCGTTCAACCATGCGTCGCACAGAGGATCGTTCCTTGAGTCCGAGGATGTCGCGAGCTTCAGTGGTGGAAATGAGGTCGGTGCTAGTCATAGACCTAAGTCCTTCTCCAACTCCTGGATGCGTTCCCTTTGGTCGGCAATGATGCGGTCTTGCAAACCGGGGTCGGTCTTGTCGATGGCTCGTTGGAGCAGTTCGACAGGAATCATGACGGGCCACAAAATTGCTCGCAGCATTGCCGTCCTGAATACAGCGCCCCTCTGATACTGGTCTTTCCACGTGTCTATTGACCAGCGCCAAAGGCGTGGAAGGCAAAGGCGAGCGAAGATGCCGCCGACGATGAAATACCCAAGGACGATCGCTGCTGTGGTCATGGTTCAATCATTGCGCACCCTGGGGTGCGTGTCAATACATCTGGCAACAAATGTCAGCGAGATTCACACTGCCCCTCAGTCGTCGGTGACCGGCGCGATGGTGATCTCTGCCCCCTGGAACCCGGTGTCGCTGTACTGCTTGGTGGCGACCACGCGAGCCACGAGGTTGTCGTCCTTCCACAGGCCGGCTGATGTGATGGCATCCTCGCTGGACCTGATCAGCTTTGAGAGGTCCGGCGTACTGCCCTTCCAGCTCGGTGCGTCGTCGCGGAGCATGTGCGCGTTCTTGCCGGTGCGGTAATGCGACTTAGGGCGCAGGAACAGGAACTTGATGCGCAGGTTCACAGGGGTGGTGAACGGATCGCCGGGGTGCGCGTCCAAGGCTGCCTGCTTCACGTCCTCACGCCACGGCTTCAACCGCTTCGACATCTCGAGCATGACCCCGTTACCCACGTGCCTTTTGCTGCCTTGCGGGGCTGGATGGCCCCACACGACGAACGACACCGGCTTCACGACGTCCACCCGCTGATCGGCGCCCCACTGGGCAGATACTTCCAGGCGTCGTCCAGCCGGTTCGCCTTCTGCCAGGTGCGCATATATAGGTGCGTCTTACCGTGTTCGTCGGGCACGGCCACGGTTGCGGGTGGGATGGGTTGCCCGTTGGATCCGTACGAGCCGGGCGGCACGACGAGTTCACGGTTGCGGAGTGGCCCGCCTTCGAAGCGGATGCGGACTTCGGTCACGACGCCCACCTGTCGTCGTCGCCCCGGTCGGCCTCCATGAACGCTTTCCAGCGTGCGTCTTCCGCAGCTTTTTGCTTGCTGCGGTCGAACACGGCTGGCCCTGCACGGCGTGGTGCGGGTGGTGGTGTGTTGGCTTCGATGCGGTGCAGTTCGGTAAGGCGGGCTAACAGTTTCGGGTCGGCGATGATGGTCGGGTCGCCGTCCACCGGGGGCCAGTCCTGGTGCTGTTCAAGCGGGGGTGCGAAGTCGTCCCAGGTGGCGCGGCGGGGTTTGGCTCGGTTCGCGGCAGCCCACTGCGGCGGGTCGTAGGCGCGGGACTTACTCATGGTCGGCTCGCATCTCTCGTCGGACGTGATCCCAGAAGTTGTTGTCGAACCTGCGTCGGGCTGCGTTGTCGCGCATCCGGTCGGTTTGGCGCACGATCCGGCACCAAGCGCGGGCGGCGAAGAAGATGAAGACGCCGACAACGAGCGACTTCATGCCGCTTCCCTTTGCCCGTGGTCGCGTGCCCACTGCCGGGCGGTGTCGTCCAGGTCGCGTTGGCAGCGGCGGCAATGCTTGCCGAGGGTGCGCTTCGAGTCGCCGCAGCAACCGCAACGGGTGAGGGTGGTCATCGGGCACCTGCCGTGGCAACAGTGGGCCAGCCGCCCTCGTCGTCCACCAGCTCGGCTTCGATCGGCATCTCGCCCGACTCCGGGTCGGCCTTCGCCATCTCAAGGGCTTCGATCACCCGGGCGCACTCAGCCTTCGTTAGCGTCTTGGACGACTCAACTTCGCGGCCCAGCACGGACGCCATGAACGGCTTCAGTTCGTCGTTGCTGACACCTGCGTCCCGGGCGGTGGCGAACATCTTCCGCGACTGCGCGTCGGTGCGGTAGTCGGGCTCAGGGTCGTCCACCGGCTCGGCTGCGTGAATCGCCTTGTGTGACTGCACAGCGGTTGCCAGCGACGGCGGCTTGGCGGCAGGCTCAGGGGTGTCGTGGATTTGCGTCACGGCCACCACGGGCTGCGAGTCGCGCAACTCCTCCGGCGTGTACTTGATGCCGCCCAGCACTTCGGAGCAGGCGAACCGGACGCACTCGCTGATCGCACGCCAGCGGAGCATTGTGCCGGCGTCCTTCGCCCAGTGTCCTTTGCCCCACAGTCCTGCCTGCTTGGCTTTCGCCTCGTCCCAGGTGGCTTCGTGGGTGAAGTCGGGGTCGTCGGCGCGGACAATGGTGCAAGTCGCCGACTTGGCGTCACCGGTCACACGCACCTTGTGGCCTGCCTGGCGGGCGAGGGCTGCCATCAGGGACGCGGACAGGGACGGGCTGCCGTTGATGACGTTCACCTCGTTGATGGCAACAATCGGGGCGATGCCGAGCGCGTCACCCAGCTCCATTGCCACCAAGACGTTCGCCGGCTGCTGGCGGTACTCCTTCGGCAGCAGGGATGCGTCGGCCATTGCCTGAGCGAACCGGATCTTGTCGGGCAGGCTGTTCTGTGCGGCGGTTTCGTTGATTGCGAGAGTCATGTCAGGCGGCTTTCTGTTGGTGGGTGGTGAGTGCGGCGGCGAACTCTGCGCCCTGCTGCACGAGGTAGTTGGCGATGGTCGGGTCGTACTTGATGTGGTAGGCGCGGAACGCGAACGGGTCGCCGAACAGGACGGCGATGTGCGCGATGCGGATGTCAAGACAGTGCATTCCCCACTGGACCTGCGCCGCGTACGTGAGCGGCACTTGGTCGGTGTTGGCGCGACCCCAGCCGTGGTCGGTGTCCTTGACCTTCGCTGTTTTGACCTCAAGCAAGGTGCCGTCAGACAGCAGCCCGTCAGGGTTGAACAGCAAGAAGTCGTGGTCGTCGTGGACGTAGGTGGCTTTGCTGTCAGGCAGCAGCGTCAGGTTGCGGGTGTCGCAGAACCAGTTGACGACGGCCTCCTCGAGCCGTGTGCCCCGGTCCATTGCCTCAGTGTTCGGACGTGGCGGCTTCAGCCCCAGCTTGACGTCCAGCAAGTCGGCGCGGGACTCGAACCGGTTGAACCCGAGCACCGTTCCGATCTCGGACCCGCCGATGCGGAACCGGCGAGCCGCCAACCACTCAGGGCTTCCCGGTTCCCAGGTGCCGATGATGTGTGCGGTCATACCCACGGGTCCATTGCGGTGACCCGCTTCATGGTGGCGGTGTCGGGCTTGTTCGGCGTGTACCTGCGCGGCTGAAACTTGGCCCGCTTGTTCGCCTCCCGGCGAGCCTCGTCAGCGATCAGCTTGTCCAAATAGTCGCTCATGCGTGCTTCCTTTCGTGCTTCAGGCGCCAGTTGTGCGGGGTCATGACGGTCGGCCACAGGTCCGACTTCTCACCGCATGTGCAAGAGGCGTAGACCATGCGACCGGAGCCTGTGTAGGCGTGGCGGATGGTGACGGTGTGGGTGGCCTGGTCGGTGGTCATGCGACGGCGCCTGATTCTTGTGTGGCTGCAAGGCGTTCGAAGTAGTCAGCCTCAGCGGCGAAAGAAACAGCGTCCACAAGCATGAACGGCAACCCCATTGCGCCACACGTTTGCCGCCACTCCTCAAGCAGCTCTAACAGTTCGGCTTGCAACTGGTCGGCACTCATGCGACGGCCCTCAGTCCGTTGCCGCCGCACTCGCAGTCGATATCGACCACGACTCGGAACGGCCCGCTGTGGCTGACCTGCTCACGGATCCCGCTGTCATTGCAGGCGCTACAGGCGGCGTTCATGCGGGCGTCAGCGTCGAAACCGGACAGCTCGCGCAGCCGCAGCATCTGGTCGAAGGTCGGTGGCGTCCAAGTGGCGATGTCCAGGCGGGGGTCGGTCCACATCAGCGCACCGCCCAAACGGTCAGCCAGATGAGAACGACTTCGGCGATGAGGGTGAGGAACATGACCTGCACCACGTTCAGCTTCGGCTTCGGCTCGGTGAAGTCCTGCCGTCCGGCGAACACTTCCGCCGCGATCCGGTCCCAGCCAGCCGCGTCCAGCAGGCATTCCTGGTACAGCGCGAACTGGGCTTCGGTCAGGTTGTCGTGGTAGCCGAGGTCTGTTTCGCAGTCATCGAACTGCGACCACTTGATGACACAGAAGCAGCCGGTCGGCTCTTCCAGCACGGTGCCAAGAATGTCGCCGTTGTGGGCGAGCATGTTCCACTCGTTGTCGTGCTGCACCCAGGAGTGGTTGAGGGTGGTGTTCATGCCTGCACCTGCTGGTTGTCAATCCAAGCCTGCGCGGACTCAATGGTGGGGAAGTGCTCCGACACCTGCTCGCCGTCTTCGTTGGCAGTGACCGCGTAAAACTTCCCAGGGTCGCCCTCGTTTTTGTACAAGTTGACGTCGATGCTGCCGAAGTAGCCGTACATCTGGTTGTCGTCGCTGAACACTGCGTACGACTGGACTTTGAGTGTGCTCATGTATCCTTCTTTCGTTAGTAGATGCGAGGCCCCTGGTGCTTGTCCGGCTCGGGGGCCTCTCTGCTTTTCTAAGCGGCTTTGCCCGGGCGGCGAGCAGGTTGTGCGTCACCGCTCGCCGCCCCGTCTGTGAGGCTCAGGCTGAGGATCCGCCGTAGCCGTTCCTGCTGTTCAGTTGTCAGTTCCGGCGCGTCCGCTGCGAGCTGCTGGGCGCGGGCCAGAAGTGCCGGTGTGAGAGTCATGCTGTTGTCTTGTTCTTACCGTACTGGCGACTAGTGACAGTTTCGCTGTCACTTCTGACCAAAAAGAGGTCATCCACGCCAACCCCAAAAAACTTGGCGATCGCGGCTGCCTTCTCCGGCGTCACTGACCGCTTGTCCAGAATCTTGCCAACCATTGAGTGGTTCCCAACCCACTTCTGCTGCTTGTCGTCCCATCTCATCCACCCGACCGCGATCGCTAGTTCCCGATGCGTGACGTCCTGGACGAGCATGAGCTTCTTGATGATCTTTGGATCCCTGACGAGCATCCAAATCCCCCCTTTGCTAGGCCCCTGTGCCCGTTGTAGTTGTCGTCTCACGGTATCTCCTAGCGGTGGCCGGTGTCCAGTCTTCCTGGCAACTAGTGTCAGTCCAAGTGGACAGGACTGTCAAGCGTTGCACCGAAAGTTCACCCAAGTCAGGCGTAACTTGCGCGTCAACAGGCGTGACACACTTACAGAACTGGTGGACACTGGGGCTAGCACTGCCCGACAGTGCTGGTGGACAGTCCACCTAGCGCCCGTGACAACTTGAGTGGAGACTTGTGCCCGTGAGTGAACCGTTGCACGCCGTGGGTGTGCTCATCGAGGCTGTGAAGGCGGTTGAGCATTGGTCCGATTTGGAGTTGGCCGAGCGTGCCCGGGTGCGAGGCTTCGAAGTGTCCCGATCCAACTTGAACCGGATCAGGCGCCGGCCACCAGAGTCTGTGTCGCTCAACCAGATCCGCATGCTGTCGGCAGCGTTGAACGTGCCCGAGCTGCGGGTTGCGTCCGCGTACTTCGAGGCGCTCGGGTTCCCCATCCAGGCGAGTACACGCGGCGGCGTCGTGGAAGCGATCAGCGAAGCTGGTGCGCTGAATTCAGATGATCGTGAACTGCTCATAGTTCTGTACAGGACGATGCTCAAACAGCGGAAGCGGTCTGACAGCACAAAGGTGCAGGACGACACAGCAGATGGACAGGGATCTAGCAGCACCGACGTTTCAAGTGGTACAACTACCGGACCCGAGGCTCAGACCACGACGCCGAGGGGAACCTACGTGTACCAGTCTGACCCTGGTGACACGACGGCCACCGATCCGGGAGACAACGATGCGGTTGAGCAGCAAACGGTTGATCGAGAAGTATGACGCCTTCAAGGATGCGGCGCGTCGCTGGCCGGATTGGCGGCTGGTGGTGAGGAAGATCGACATCAGGATCGGCGAGACGATGCCTGAAAAAGTGGTGATGAGGCGGGCGAAACGGATCGTCATCAACGAGGAGTGCCCGAACATTCCGTTGGTTGCAGCTCAAGCTGTTGCGCATCTTGACCTGGGGCATCATGAGGCTACGGGTTGGTTGACTGAGGAGCAGCGCAAGAGTGCGCTGTGGCTGGGGAAGATGCGCGTGGACGACGACGAAGGTTGGCCGGCGATTGACGGTGAACCGTCGCAGCCGATGGACGGCGTGAACGTCGCCTGAACCCGCACAAACAGCACCCCCGCAAATGTGAGGCTTGCGGGGGTGATGTGCGTTTAGGCGTCCATGCCAGTCTAAGTGCCGCCCTCCTGTTCGACGGTCAACGTGAATCCGCTGCCGTGTGGGTCCGGTGTGCGAGTGAAAGTTCCAACCCACTCGTCAAGTTCGGCTGCCGTGATGTGCGCCGAGCCGCCCAACTTGGCAAGCAGGATTGCGATTGTGCGGTGGAAGTCGATTTGCGTCTCGCGCAACTGTTGAGCCAGCTCCAACTCTCGAGGCGTGGCCGGGGGGCGAAGGGGTGTCAGTTCAGCCATCAACGCACCTTACAGCGAACGATTTTGGTGCGGTGCGTTCCGCCGTACGAACCCTTCTTGACCCACACGTCACGACCGTAACGCTTGGCGCTGTACCGGTACTTCGTGACCCACGCGCCGGGGCCGTAGTAGTACTGAACGGTCAAGCAACTGTTCTTGGGCTGCCACACCTTGATGCCGTATGGCTTGTCTTTGCTGCTGAACTTGCAACGAATCGTGCCCCTGTTGCCACGCTCCACTACCAGCGCACGACCAGTGATCCGTCCATCCTTAGCGCAGTGGTATATGGCGCCCGTGTAGGAACCACCCGAGTTACGTTCCCAGTTCTTCATCGTGACTGCGCTCGCACCCGTAGGTGCCGCGACCGCGACTGTGAGAGTCAACGCCAACGAGGCGACCGCGATTGCGGCGGCCCTGACGGCATGGGTAATCTTTGACATGTCTAACTCCTAGATAGTTGGACCGTGCCCCGGCCTGATGCCCTCAGGTGCGGGGTTCTTATCTAACAACTGTAGCGCCGAAATGGCACAGGTTGTCAAGCATGTTGACGCAGCGTCATGCGTCTATCCTCCATTGGACGTCGATGTCGTCGGGGTTGAACTTGGCCCCTTTGCGGGTGGGGTTGACGACGATGCGGGCAAGGGTGCCGATGACTGCGCGGCGTCGGTCGACGGGTTGGGTTTGCCACACGATCGCGGCGTCGGGTGCGTTGACCAGGGGCTCGAGGATGGCGGCTGATGTGTTCTTGGTGATCTTCGCCCGGGTCGCTTCGATCAGCTCGCTGGTGCGAACCTTCGCTGTCTTCCACTCGGCCACGCTCATGTCGCCTGATCCGCGCATCTTCGTGTTCTCTTCTAGGACAGCTTCGAGCCGGCGCACTTCGTCCTGTAGCCCGGTGACGTTGGGTGCGTTGTTGTCGACCAGCAGCCTGTCAGCGTCGGGTCGGTTGAGTCGGGCTGTCACGACAGCGGCGATCCATTCGTCCACGTTGTCGGCGTTCCTGCCGATGCGTTTGCATTCAGTACAGCGGTACATGCGGACTTTACGGCTGGTGTAGCCGGTGGTCATTGAGCTGCCGCACAGACCGCAGGTGAGCAACCCGGACAGTAGGTGCAGGCTGCCTCGGTGGCCGACGAGTGGGTGGCTGGTGACGATGTTGCATGCTGCCCGCCACACGTCTTCGGTGACTATTGGCTGCCACAGTCCTTGCCCAACGATGACACCGTGGCGTGCGCGCAGTCCGGCGTTGCGGGGGTTCAACAGTAGTTGCCGCAGTGATGACTGGCGCCACTGGTTGCCTTGGGTGGTTGTGACGCCAGACTGGTTGAGAGTGCTACAGATAGTGGTTTGCCCTGCACCCATCAGGATGTCGTTGTAGATGCCGGCGAGGATGGGCGCTTCTTCGGGGTGGTGTTCGCTGCCGCCGCCAAGGAACCCGAACGGTCGCCGGTTAGCCCACGGTTTGCCCATTGCTGCTCGTTGGACGTGCGCTGCCTTCTGGCGGGCACTCTTGGCTTCCATCTCGCCCCGGGCGATGGACGCTTTGATACGGGCGAAGGTGCGTCCGTTGTAGTTGGACAGGTCCGCTTCGCCGTTGGCGGTGACGAGCTTCAGCCCTTTCTCCTCGGCTGCCTCGCACCAGTCTTCCAACTGGCGGGGTTGGCGGGTGAGCCGGTCCAGGTCGTAGCACACGATGGCGTCGAACTCGCCTGCTTCAAAGTCGGACACCATCTGCTCATACGCTGGGCGCAGCGTGGTCCGCTTGGATGCGCTGATGCTGTTGTCGGCGTACTCGCGCACGAACTGCCAGCCGCGTTCACGGATGAGCCTCATGCACTCCTCGCGCTGCCGTTCAACGGCGAGACCCAGCCCTACAGCGTCAAGGGAGATGCGGAGATAGATGACGACACGGACAGGGGATATCACAGCCCCTCAAAGATTGGGTGCGTTCGCTTCCAGTCAAGCCAAGGATCGTAGACGTGATCCACGATGGTGTACATGCGATCCATCAAGGCAACGAGACCACGGGCATCGGGCGTGAACGGCGCTTTCACTTCGGCGGGGGTGTTGTACAGCGGCCAGGGGCCGTGGTGCCAGGTTGCTAGGCGGTAGTACCAACCATCCTCAGTCTTGAGCAGAATCTTGCTGTTCGTTGACCCATCTACGTCAAGGCTGCGGCTAAGCATCTTTCGCTGGTAGGAGTCGTTGTAGTAACTGCGCCGGTAGTCGATCAGGGATGCCACCAACTCCGCTTCAAAGTCCGTGGGCCAAACCGTTCGCCACAGGGCGTCGTCACCGAAGGGGACGACCAGGGCGACCTCGTAGTTCCAGCGGGGATAGGGACTCGTCACTAGAGGAATGCGCCATTGCTCGGCCCACCTGTGCGTCGTGTCGGCATCGAAGTCGTCTTTGAGTGAGGTCATGCTCGGACCATACCAGTTGGTGTACGTGTTTGGCTACAGCACTAGGGCCAGCAGAGTCACCCAAGACGTATGGAGACAACCAACAACAAAATCTGTCGCATCAGGGTGAACATGTACTGTCAATCTGCTTGACACTGCAACACTCATTGCGCAATGATTGATGCATGAGCGATCCCATCACAACGGCTGAAGCCCGAGACATCCTCGGTGTCGCGTCCGTGTCCACAGTCACCCGCATGGTGGTTCGAGGTGAGCTGAAGCCGGCAGCCAAGCTCGCCAACGGGCAACTGTTGTTCAACACTGCCGACGTGGAAGCGTTGGCCGAGAAGCGAAAGGAAGGTAAGGCATGAACGACGACACCTATGGTCCTGGAACTCGCATTGACGACGCGGCAGCAACCGCGCTCAACACAGCACGAGCGCAGGGCCAGTTCAAGGGAAGGTTCAACGGGACACCCTTGGTCGCATACCCGCACGACACTGTGCGGCATGTGGTGGAACGCTGGAACTACGAGCGACTGTTGATGCAACTCGGCTACAAGGGGCAATGATGCTGAAGTCAGTCATCCGCGAGTTGGCCGAGACTCAGGCTCGCAACGCACGCAACTACGACACCGCCCGCCGTCGTGCTGCCTCTCGCGGCGAAACCGTCAGCGAGGCAGTCCGCAAGTCGCTGGTCAACTACAACAAGCCCCGGAAAGGGGAAGCATGAGCAAGTTCGCGCCGGACAAGGACGGCAAGCACGCGTACGTCGTCAGCCGATTCACCTGGGGCAAGACCACTGAGAGCATTAAGTACGCCGCAAATCTGGCGGAAGCAAAGCGGGAGTTCGGTTACACCCGCGAGCTGCACGTTCACATTAAGGTTCGTCGCGCCACTGTCGCCGACGTAATGGCTCGAGCGGAGTCGTCGCTGTGAGGTTCCTCGGCGTCGGTTTCCGCAAGCGCAAGCAACTCCGTGACGGCAAGAACCTCGACATTCACATGAACCAGGATCTGGGCCTGCCCTCGTTTTCGTTTCGGCTGTGGGATCGGGTGACGTTCAACCCTACTGCCAGGCGCGGCAACAGGGTGACAGTGAGGATCCGGCCAGGATGGACGTGGAAGCTGTGAGTGAAGTAGATACAACGCAGGGCGAACTTGACGTTTTGCGCGACACGGCTCACCGAGCCGTAGCTAAATTGGAGTTCGCCGTTTGGGAAGCGTGCCCAGGGCCTCACGAACCGCAGCAGCACCACGACGCGAAGCCCAAGTGGTGTGAAGTGTGCGGACGCACCGCACTAGGCCATCTAGTTGGAACTGACCGATGACACTCAACCCTGCCGCTAGGTGCTCTATTGAGAACTGCGGTGATCCTGCCATCATTTCAGCACACATCCTCAGCCCAGGGCGGTCGCTCCTGTTTCGTGTCGATCATGCGCACCAGCCGGGCTTCATCGCTGATGCTGTGTGCATTGAGCACGCGCATGAACGACTCGATCAGGTGTTCGCGATCATGCGCGGAAATCTGGCAGCGACGTCAGGTCCGATTCAGTTGCGGCTCGCCCCATTGACAGAACTCTCGTGACTAACTCGTTACCGCTAACCCGCCCCTGTTGCCCCGTTACCCTTAACAATGGTCGTGCCCGTTCAACTTTAGGAGTCCAGTGAGTAGTCAGCCGCCGCCGAACTATCCGCCGCAGGGTCAGCCGTACGGTCCTTACAACCCGGGGCCAGCTCAGCCGTTGCCGAAGCCGAAGAAGTCCCGCAAATGGTTGTTGGCGGGTGTGGGCGGGTTCCTGTTGGGGACGATCATCGGGTGCGCGGGGGGATCGGCGGGGGATGCGACCACCGCTGTCCCTGCTGCCGGTCCAGCGCCCACAGTAACCGTGACGCAGCCCGGGAAGACGGTCACGCAGGCGGGTAAGGCTGCTGAGCCGGCACCCACTGTGACGGTGACGGAGAAAGCGCCCGCACCTGAGCCGGAACCGACGTCGGATGAGGAGGGCGGCGCGCAGGACGATGGCGCGATTTCGGACGGCACCTACCTGGTTGGGGACGAGATCAAAACCGGCAAGTGGCAGTCGGGTGGCGTGGCTGATGGTGAACCGTACTGCTACGCGCAAACCGAAACTGAGGACGGCGACATCCTTGAGCAGGAAGTCACCCCCAAAGGCAAGACGCTGATCCGCATCACCAGCAAGGCGTACAGCTTCACGTCCAGCGGCTGCGGAGAATGGAAGAAGGTCGGGTGATGTATCAGCCCGCCTGCTGCTGTCTCTGATAGGTAGCCGGATCCCCCGAACGGCAAACACCCTCTCGCCCCTGACGTTGGCGAGAGGGTGTTGCGGTTCTAGGTGGCTACAGGAACCAGCAGCGCAGGGTCAGGACGGCGATGAGCACGGTTGCCAGCAGCCCAGCGAGCAGTGCGTAGTCGCCGATCGTCCAGCGGCGGGTTACCTGCGCGACGCGGCGTTGCGACATGATCCACAGTTGATGTCGAACTTGCGGTGGTGCTTGCAGTGCTCAGCTCGGACGAACGCTGCCATGTCAGTTCCTTCCTGTCTGCCAGTGCGGGGTGTTGGGGTCCAGCGACCACGGCATGACCGCTGTCATCTGCTGATCGGGGTGGGGGACTGCGGGGGAGAGGTCAGGCGTGTCTTCGGTGACGACCACTTCGCGGTGCTGCCACAGCCACCAACCGGCGAACCCCAGCAATGCCAGCACGCCGACGATGAGGATCACCCACCAATGCTCAGTGAGCCACACCACGTTCTCAACCCATGCGGGAGTCTCGGACAGACCTTCGCGAACCCGGTAGATGTAGCCGACTGCGAACCCTGCCCCGACAAGCCCGTAGCCGCCGAACAGCACGTGCTTGAAGGTGACGTTGCGCCACGACTTGAACGACTCGCCCTCGGGGTAGTTGCCGCGCATCCGTATCAACAGTGCGACGGTCACGGCCAGGGCGAAAGACAGCGCGGCCCAGGCGATGGCGGCGAGAACAATCAGCAGGAACAGCATGTCAGGTCCGTTCTGTAGTGGGTTCCAGTATGGCAGTACGGGCCGACAATCATGCTTGCGTTCCTGAGTGTGCGGGCCAGTGCGGGGCAGCCCACCCGATGCGCGGCCCCCAGCGGTCGATCTCTTCCAGGTCGATCGTTCCCCAGCGCCCGTTCGGGATGTCGGTGGAGATGATCTTGCCGTTGCCGGCCGAGATGGCGATGTGCCGGGCGGCGTTCTTTGTCTTCCAAAACACGAGGGCGCCACGGGGTGGGTTGGACTTGCCGGGCCGTTTGAGGTTGTCAGGGATGCTGTGCCACAAACCAATCGCAGTGCAGCCGCTCCTATCGCCCGACCAGGGGTAGCAACCCGAGTTTTTCCAGCCGTATGCCCTTGCGACGTACCGAGCGCACATGTCCGGCTGAATCGGGGTCTTGTCCTCAATCATGTTCTCGAGGAATGTCATCGTCTGTTCGACGGTTCGCGGGTTGCCTTGCTTGTTGAAGCTGGCGGGGGTGCGGGTGGTGCCACCCGGGATGGGTGCAGTGTCGGCGGGAACGATGGTGCCTGTGGTTGGCGACTGGGATTCGCAGGCGATGTTCGGGGTGCTCGGCGGCGCCTTGGGAACGGCGGGTGCGTCTTGGGTGTCGGGGTTCCCCCCGCCAGCCATTGCGAGGAGTTTCTTTGCTTCGGCGGTTCGCTTGTCATACCGGTCAGGGAACGCCGAAATCTGCACTTTCTGAGCTGCCCTGCCGACCGTCATCGACTGCCACCCGTCGACGCCTTTCAGGTGGTCGAAGAACTTCGCCGACGAGTAGCGGATGTCGCGGATCTGCGACGGTGACCCCCAGCCAGCAGACGGGCGCTGCTGCAACCAGCCGAGACTGTCCCGGTCGCCGTAGTTCAGGTTCGCAATGTTCGACTCCACCAGGCCGGCGACGGCGATCACCAAGTCAGCCCGAGGTGGCAAGTCTTTCGCTTTGCGGACGCTGATCGCGGTGCGCAGAATCTTCACCTGCCGTTCCTCTTTACTGGTGGCGTCCTCAAGTTGTAGCGACGCGTTCTTCGGGTCCCATTCTTCCTTGGGTGGTGCCGGGTCCTTGGGTGCCTCGTCAGGGTCGGCGGGCGCAATTGGCTCAGATGGGCAGCAGGCAGCCAGGTCTGCTGCTTTGTCCTGTTCGGTCCTGTTCCGCCAACCTGTGGCGCCACTCCCCTCCGGCAACCCTTGTGCGTGGTTGCCGATGTTGCCGATCCACATGCGCAGAATCTCGATCGCCCGGAATAGTGACTTGACGGTTTGCCAGGCGCTGCTGAAGTTCGGCTTGTGCATCTTGTCGCCGATCTTGCCGGTGACGTTCAGCCCTTGGTCGCCGAGTGGCATGGAGACAGCAGGTCCGCAGTTGACCTCGACGTCGTTGCCTTGCTTCGCAGCCAGTCCGGCGAAAATCATCGCGAGCGCAACCAGGACGACGACACTGATGACCCCGGCACCGATGATGCGCGCCGTCCACTTGGCGGCAGTGCCAGCGTCAACAACGACTGGGCCAACAGCGATGTCGGGCATCAGCGGTGCCCGGCCACGAAGTCAGGACGCAGCCACGGGAGTTCGTCCGGTCCCCACACTGCGGGTTGCTTCGGCTCGAGCCCCTTCGCCTCGCGGTGCGCGATCTGCTTCTGATCAATCCACTGGCGGGCGGTCTGCACCGGGTGCGCTTTCACCTTCTCGGGTGGCTGCTCGTCGTACTTGCCGGCGATCACATCAGCGATCAGAGCGTCGATTTCGGGGGTGCGGTGGAACCATTCGCCGTGCGCCCTAGTGGCCGCGAACTGCTTGTGAAACGCCGACTCTTGCGGCTTCCCACCGGGCATGGTGCCGAGGATGGCGAGCTTGTGCGGGCTGGCGGTTTGCAGTTCCTTCAGCCGCTTCTCGGGAACCTCCGCGATCCCGATCTTCACCAGGTCCGTGCCCTGAGCCTCAATGAAGTAGACAGACTGATCGAGCGGCTTGTCTTCTTCCTTGGTCGCAACTGTGATCATGTCCGGGTCAGGGATCTGACCGTGAATGAGTCGCCCTAGGTGCCAGTCCTCAACCTTTGGGGCGCGGAACAAGGTCAGCTCACCGTGTTCGTCTTCGATGTAGCCGACACCCTTTTCTTTCCACTTGTGAATCCTGTGAGCCAGGGCGCCGCGCTTAACAGCTTCGTCAATCACCATGTCGGCTTGTATTGCTGTCTTGACTCGAAACAGAATCCGTTCGTCAAACAGACCCTTCATAGTCCCGAAGTCTGCGGCGTAGAACTGTTGAGTTGAGCCCCACAGTGAATACAGCGATGCGCGGCCTGCGATAGCCAGTTGCCCCATAGGGCTGTATGGCCCGTCTTTGTATGCCTCCTTTGGCAGCATCATCAACTCGTCCACATAGGTGATGTCCAACGGATTCTCGGGGGTAGGTGCAGTGAGCTTGCGTCCCTTCATCGCGCCGTTGCGTCGGATCATTGCCTGCTCTGCATCCTTCAACAGTCGGATGCAGTCGTCTTTGGATTCGGCGTAGTCCCTGACTTCAAAGTTGCCCATCTTCTGCTTGACCAGTTCGTTGAACTGGCGCAACTCGTTCTTCTTCGGGTTGACGATTCGAATTCGCATCGGAACACCTCGCCGTGCCAGGTCGCACAGTGCACCTTCGGCGCCGTTCGACTTCCCCGAGCCAGACACGCCCACCCAGATTTTCGACGTGGGTAGAGGCAGTTCGGCTGGCATGTTGTGTTCCGTGTGCCCGACGACGATTCCGCCACGGAGTGGCATTTTCAGCTCGCGCAGCGGTAGTTCGCGACGGATCGGGTTCGTCCAGTTAAAGCGGATGTCGCACGAACCCACCGCTGTTTCACGAACCGCGATGGACTGGCAACCGAGACCCTTGACGATCTTGGGGGCCTTGTTCTTGATGTCGTCGGGGTCGAACCCAGTGCGAGGGATACGGGCGGTGAAGTCGTGGTCGCCCCGGGGGGTCGAGTCCAGGGTTGGCTTGACGTCGACCAGAACGGGGGTGAGTTTGTTGAGTTGCAAGCCGTGCATCTTGCACAACTCGGGCCACTTGTCGGTGAGTAGTTCCTCTTGCTTCTGAAGGTGGTCGTAGGTGCTGCGCAGTTCCTTCAGCTTCGGCAGTTCCTGATGGTCGGCCACCAGTCGTTGCCGCCACCCGTGCAGCCACAGCACGAACGGGCTTTGCTTGATAGCGAACAGCACCACTCCCACGAACACCGCTAACTCCAACGTCTGCCACGGAACGAAGCAGAACAGGATGATGGTGGCGATCACGCCCACCACCGCGAACTGCTTCAGTTCGCGTCCCAGTTCATCCAGCCAAGCGGACGCCTTCTTCGTCCACCGCTCAAGTTTGCTGAACGCCCAACGTCGGATCTTGGTCTTCGCGAGAGTGGTGCTGAATCGCTTGCTCATCTCAGATCGAACCCTTCCTTTCTCATGTCGGTCAGTTGTCGCTGGACTTGCTCTGAAGGGCTTTGTCGCCGATGCGCTTACCCTCAGCCAGGTCGGGGCCGACGTTGTCGCTGTACGACAGCAAGGCGCCGGTCATAATGACTTCCTTCTGCATCAGGCCGAGGCTGATCTTGGCCCCGGACGGGATGCTTTGGGCGAACACCGCCACGAGCACGGCGAGAACGATGTGGATGGCAAGCCATCCACCGACGATGTAGAACACCCACTTCACGAACGCGACGAGGAGCTTCACGGGCTGTCCTCGTCGGAGTGAGTAGCGGTCATGTGGTTCCTTCCCTGTCGGGGGTTGATGGTGAGTATGAGCATACCTGTAACGGCTTACTTGTGAGGTCATAGAGGTAGCGGGTTGCATATTTCTAGGTCTTGTTGTTAGGCTAGGCGCGAGGCTTCGCCGAGCGCCGGTCTTGTTTTTAAGGGTTCATCGCCCCTCTAGCGTCAGACTCATAAGGGAGCAGCTAGAGGGGCGAACCCTTGCCCGGGGCAGGTATCGGGATGCCGTAGTCCGTTAGACTCGTCGCAACATCAACAGCCGATGTGAGCGGCGAGACAGGAGACTTGTGGACAACGACCCTCTTGCGGAGGTCGTTGCTGCGACCCTGGCCCGTCGTGACGCGTTGCGTGAGGCTGGCGATCAGCTCAACCGTCGAAGACTTGGGCTGTGGCGAATGCACAACGAGCAGCAGAAGTCGGTGGGCGACATCGCGAACACTGTGCGAGACGCGCTGCTGGCGGCAGGCGTACCAGCGGACCAGATCAAGGATGCTGGCGTAAGTTACGAATCGGTCAGCAAGATCGTGAAAGCGCCTCGGCCCTAGAACGCAAAAAATGCCCACCAGTCCCGGAGGACGGTGGGCAGCAACAACTCAATTGTAAGACACGCACAGCGCCCCAGCCATGACGACTGGGGCGCTGTGCGTGTCAGACCGGCTCGTCCGGTCTATCTCCTGCGTTGTGGGTGATGAACCCTCTTCAAACGTCGCCTTCGAGGGCTTCCCGTTCGGCGAGGCTGGTGCCGTACTCGATGGATCTGACGGGCTGGTCGGTGCCAACGTTGGATGCTGCGGTGGCGCCGATCGCTGCTCCGAGGAAGCCGAACACTGCGAGGGCGACGGTCAGCCAGCTCGGCTGACCGCTGTTGCTGGCGCTGTAGGCGACCTGTGTTGCGCCGAGGCCGAGCCCTGCGACGGTGTAGATGATGTACACGATCTGGCGGGTGCGTCCGGTGAGAATGCCGGTCAAAGTGGTGTTCATGGTTTCTCCTTGATCTGTATTTCGTGGTTGGGCCACAGGATTGCGAGGGCTGCGAGGCAGTCGGCTTTGTTGGCGTTTCCTTCGCCGCCGTGTGCGAGACGGTTGCCATTGGGGGACACGGCACGCCAACGCCACTGGCCGAGGCGGCGGTAGGCGACGAGGTTGAACATCAGACTCCTACGGTTTGCGGGTCCAGATGATGACGAAGCCGACGAATACGACCACCCATGTCGCGATGAACAGGGCGGCTGCGGTTGTTTGGGTCATGAGTCGGAGTTGTCGACGCCCAACGCTTTGAATAGTTCAGCGCCGGGGATGCCGTCAAGGTCGCTGTTGTAGCCGCTGTTGGGCCAGCAGTCGGCGATGGTCAGGGTCTTGTTGCCGTTGGCTTTGGCGACCTTCAACTGGGCTTGTGCGGTCACCACGCGGGTGTTGCGACCCAGCACCCCATCGGTGACGAGCTTGAACCCGGTGTAGCGGTTCAGCATTTCCTGGTACTGCGACCCGTCGAGACCTTCCACCAGTTCGGTGCCGGACTTGATGCCAGCCTGAACCGCTTTGAGCGAGATCAGCGGCTTGTGGTCGAGTGGTTTCGGCGTGGACGTGGCAGGCTTCACGGCTTCTCCGGTGCGCTTGATCTTGCCGGACCGGATGTCGTCAGCGACCTTCGCCAGGGTGGACGAGCCGACGTTGATCTCCCAGTGCATGCCGTCCGGTCTGCCCGAGTAGAACGCCCCGCATTGGACGGCGTTGCGCAGCCTCGATTTGATGGCGCGCATGGCCGTCAGTTGCTTGGCTGTGAACGTGCTGGACGCTTTCACTGCGAGCGGGTGACGGGTGGCGTTGAGGTCGATCGCGGTGGCGGATGCGTGGTTGCTGAGGGTGGTTGAGCTGCCTCGCACGGGTCGGGGTGCGAATCCCCAGTCGTCCCCGGTTCCCTTCGTGTACAGGTCAATGTCCTCAACGGTCGCCTGGTACTCGTCCACCACGTACTGCAACACGGTGGCAACGTCGCCCTTCCGAACCGTCAGCTTCGTGTCAGGTGCGCCCTTCGGAATGATGCTAGTAACGCCGCCGGGGATGCCTGCCGTGGATGAGGCAGCGGTCCAACCGTTCTGGCTTGTAGCCATATCGTCGTCAGTCCCTTCGTTTGGCGCGCTTGGCGCCGATCCTTTTGGGTCGAGGTTCACCACGATTGGGTTGTGGTCGGACCCGTCTTTGGTGTAGCCGCGTTCGTTTCCGGTGCCGATGCGCCACATGCTGCCGATGGCGGCGTTGGTGTACAGGTCGTCTATTTCGCGGACCCCGTGGGTGTTGAACGGGCCCCGGGTGTGTTGCGCGGACGTCAGCCCGTAGTCGGCCATCCATGCGCGGAGTTGGGCGCCGGCTGGGGTGCTGCTTGAGATGTTCCAGTCGGCGGTGACGGCGACGTTCAGACCTTCGCCGATGTAGTGCTTGGCTTTGGTGCCCACGGCGACGATCTGCGCTTTGGCGTACTTGAGGCGCAGCGGGTTGATGAACTGCCCGTCACCGTTTTCGATGGTGGGCACGATGTGGTTGTTCAGGATCGCGGTGAAGTCCTGGGTGCCCTTGCGTTGCGCCACGACTTCGGTGAACGACTTGTAGCCCAACGTTTCGTTGGCGCCGGACTTCTCCACCCGGATCTCGCCCGTCTTGGACGGGTCGAACACGACCGTGTTCTTCGATGATCGGATGTCGTACTTGGCTGCGTTCACGTAGATGGGGATGGCGACGTTCAGCGGGTGAACCCACCAACCCTTGCTTTCCATCCAGTCGCGGACTTCACGCCACCAGTCGTCGTTCGACAGTTCTTGTAGGCAGATCACGTCGGCGCCACGGTCGATCAGCTTGTTGATACCGCGCTTGATGCCGGGGACGCCATCGGTGTTGTCGCGGTAGACGTTCCAGCATCCAACGTCAGGTGCGTCAGCCATCACAGCCACTTCACAGCGGCGACGTTGATGATCAGATGCAGCGTGTTGTCGGCCAGGATCATCAGCCACACGGTCATCCATTGCGGCTTGTCATCGCTGTAGCCGGTAGCAGTGTGCGGTGGTCGGAACGCTTTCGGCGCCACCTGATTCTTTAGCCAGGTGACATGCTTGGCGAGGCGCCAGCGGTCAATCACGATGTGCGTCCCTGCGATGACCAGCAGCGCCCATGGTGATTGTGTGACGAACAGGAATGGCAGCGTGTACGTCACGCCGTGCACCACGGCGGGCCATAAACGCTTCACCTTCTCTGACGCCATCCAGTCGGATTGGATCAAGTAGTCGCCTACAAGGTGCGCCAAGATGACGGCTGCAATCACGAGTGTCCTTCCCTGGACGTGCGACAGCCCCGCTGTCGGGGAACAACGGGACTGTCGTCTTCTTGGGGGTGCCGACCTGACCGGGGAGGACAGGGCGGCGATCTAGTTGTGCTGTCAGCACAGCAACTTTTGCCAGTCAGGTGAGCACTTTCTAGTTGGGCGTCTCTGTGGGTGGCACGCCGTGATCCTCGGAGTTGTGCTTGCGCACATCCTGCAAGGCGCTCTCCGCGATCTGAATGGCACGTTCTGGACTATCAAAGTTCTGCTGCAAGGCCACGATGGCACGAGTAGCAGTGTCGGTGATGGCCCGGCAGCGGTGCATTTGACGGTTCCATTTTTGTTCGTAGTCGAGTTGCGCTTGTTCAACCCGCACGCGGGTGTCCGCTTCTATCCGTGCTTTTTCGGCTCGGGCTGCTGTGGCTTCGTCCCGCTGATATCTGAGGTCTTCCCGGGCTGCTGCAAGGGACGTTTCCAACTGTTCAAACGCTTGACCGCGATCCGCTATTTTGCTATCTTCGCGTTTGCCGCGACGGGCCAACCATGTCGCAAACCATGCTGACCCGATTGAAAGTGATGTGAGAATTGCAGTTATGAGTTCCGGTGGAATGGACCTCACTACGCCTCCTGGACTTTGAGCCTTCGCGGCGCATCGTCCTCAACGGGAACACGCAACGGTTGGGCGCACATCGTGAAGTCCTTCACTGTTACTGAAAGCAACAGCAGTGGAAGGAAGGGTGACGGCGGGGCGACAATCTTTTTGGCAAGTTCGACAGGGAACATGCGGGGCCGGTCTCGGATGAGGTCGAGTAGGGCTGGCCCGCCAATGTTTTGCCCGAACATGATCCACACGTTGATGAGGCCGAGTAGTAGCCCGACCGCTAGCACTGCGGTGACAACAGCGGATCCGACCATGCCCGCCCGGGCAATGTCGGCTTTGCGGGTGATCGCACCGACGAGGCACACGGCGCCGACGATGAGCATGATGCATCCCCATAGCAGTTGGTCGACCAGGTTGAATACGGGGATGAACGCGGCGGATGAGTACAGCCACGGGAACAGGACGATGGTGAGCCCGATCAGGAAGTGCCTTGAGCCGCCCGCGATGATGTAGATGCGCGCCCTCCTACTCATCGCGCCAGGTGTGTGGTCGACTTTCGGAACGATCGTCACACCGCGCCCCATTTCGCCGCCTTGTAAGCGGCGGCAGTGTTCGGCAGGCTGGTGTTGGGGTACAGCCGGCATTGCGCCCAAGTGTTAAAATACGCATCACCAGCGCACTTCCCAGCGCCAGGGTTGTACGGGTCTGCGGGTGCTTTGCTGGCAAGGTAGTTCCGCATGTTCGTGACGAACAGGGGAGCTTCGACGGTCGCTTGTGGGCTGGTTCCCCACTCAGGGATCGACAGGGGTTTCCCAATGCTGGCGGCGTAGGTGAACCAGGCGCCAATCCCTTTCGGGCTGGACCCGTCCATTGCGTTCAGGTTCGCATCCCACAACGACTGGGTGTTCAACCCGGACGCCGCCGTGCCACCCCACCACATATTGTAGAAGTCGACACCGACCACGTTGTAGTAGGCAGCGCCCGGGTCGATCTGTTGCACCGAAATGTCTGAGGTGGTGTCGAAGTTGTAGCAGAGTGTCACCTTCGCGTTCTTGCCTTTGGCGACCAGTTCCTCCTGCACGATGTTGTAGAACCGGCGCCAGGCTGTTTTGAAGTTGGCGACGTTGCCGGAGTTCACCGACCACGGGTACCAGTTGCCTGACAGTTCGTGCGCCATTGACAGGTGCACACCTTTGCAGTTGGACCACCAGTTCGCGTTGATCTTCTGGCACTGAGCACGCCACGTCCCGTCTAGGGATCCGGTTGCTGCGGACGCCCACGAGTCACCTGCGCGACCGGGACCGCCGATCGCCATGTCGAGCACACCTGACCAGTTCGACACCTTGTAGGCCATCATCATGTCGAGTCCGGTCATGGCTGCGGTGGATGCGTCAGCCCAGCAGCGGGCGAACGTGGCTGGTTCGCCACGGAACGACCCGAACCCGCCCCCGGCTGTGTTGTTCGCCTGGTCGTCGCCTGCACCGGACAGCCACACTGTGCCGGTCCCTGACGGGGCGGTGGGTTGTGTGGTGCCAGTGCCAGCGACTGGGGTGCCGGTAACTGTCACCGCAGTGCCGCCCGGCAGTGGGGTGACAGTGAAGTTGTAGGCGGTGCCGTTGACCAAGTTCAGGAACGCCCTCGAGCGGGCGGTCGCCGGGTCAGTTGTCGACCACGGTCCAGAACCGTTGCTGTCAGTGCCGTTGCGCCCCACCAGATAGCCGGTGGCGTCAGTGGCGGCAGTCCAACTGATGACCACCTGCCCGTCGCCTTCGCTTTTCGTCACCGTAATGTTGGCCGCGCCAGCGGTGGGAGTGGCTTGGACGGTGCGTTGCGCCCCGGACGGGCCGATCGTCACGGTGGCCCGGTAGGCGACCGAGTTGGTCAGCCCGGTGAACGTGTGGGTGAGCTGTGACGCGGTTTTGCTGGCGGGGGTCACACCGGACGCGCCACCATCAATGCGGTCTAGGGCAACCGTGTACCCGGTGGCACCGACCGCAGCTGTCCAGTTCACGGTGACTGTTGCGTTGCCGGTGGTCGCTGTGACGGTGGTGGTTTGCGCTGGCCCGTCAGTCTCCAACGCGTTGAGGCGACTAATCACCCCAGCCAGCAAAGTGGCTGCATCGTTCACGGTGGCAGCGATGGAGTTGATGTCGTCGGCTTGCACGATCTGACCTGTCGCCCGGTCTGTGGGAAGCGCCATCGTTAGGTGTCCTATCCGGTCTGGGTGCCGATGAAGTACAGCAACTGCGTCTTCGATGAGCCGTCGTCGTATGCGGTCAACTCAAGAGCTTTCGTCCACGCCTCCGATGGGTTGTTGAGGGCGTGCCCGCCGAGGAGCAGCCCTTTCCAGCCGTCCTCAGGTTCCGTCCAGATGCGGACGGTGCAACCAGTGCCGCCGGACCCGTTCAGGGTGACCGTTTCGCCGTCGACGTAGCCCGACCCGCGCCCGTCCGGTTGGCGGATGTAAACCTCAGCGATCGCCCCACCTGCAATGTTGCAGTTGAACTGCAACCCGGTCCCTGAGCCGCCCTGTGCGGTCATGCCGTCCGTGTACGCCTGGAAGGCGGGTGCGCCTGAGTTGGATGCGCCCACATAGCCTGAGCCGCCGTTGATGACCGCTGCACGCCACACCGAAGTACGCGACCACAGAGGGTTGACCCTCGTCGGCCAAATCTCCGCGTACCAGTCCTTGCGGATCAGAACCTCAGTGGTCGGGTTCGTCGGCAGTTCCTGAATGCCCAAGATGTACTCGTACTGCCCGCCGAACCATGTCGCCACATCCACCTTGTTCGACCAGACGATGCCGATCACACCGTTCTGGCGGAACGGCTGCGGATAGATCGTCTCGGCCTGCTTCACCTGCCAGTACGTCTGCGCGGCAGAGATTTCCTCAGCCATCAGGATCCGGCCCAAGTTCGTCAACTGGTCGTTGCCGGTCGCCACCCCCCACAGATGAATCCCGTAGTAGGCGTTCACCCCCTCCGAGGTGGACTCAGAGTTGCGGTTGTCGCCGAACTCAAAATGCCCGGCAGCCCACGAATGGCCTTCGTAGAAGTCCCAGTTCCGCATCGGGGTGAAGTACGGGTCGTTGCTGGTCGGGTTCGCGAAGTCGCGGATCAGGTCGTGGATCTTCGCCCTGTTGCTGACCGTGTTCCAGGCGGGCCGCAGCTTCACCAGCACAGCGGCGGCGTAAATGGTGTACCCGTAGTGGAAGTGGTGGTCGTTGTACATGCCGTTGCCGAAGTCGGCGCCCTGATCGGTGAGCCCAGGAACGGACACAATGCCCGCCCACGCTGTTTCGTACCGCAACTTCGTCAGGTACTCGTTGACACCCGTTTCGAGCCGCCCAACCAGTGTGTCGCGGACGGTCGTGTTCCCAACCTGATCGGCGATCAACGCCAGATGCGCAGCTTTCGCGATCTGCTTCCCGCCGAAGTACGGGTCGTTGGTGTGCGGCACAAACGACGCATCAGCAGTCAAAGCGGTTTGGATCGCGGCGAGCCGACCGGACTGGATGGGGTTGCGGTTGTTCCAGCTCACAGACGGCAACGGGATCTGCATCGTCCACAGGTTGCCCGTGACCGCCTGGACTTGGCCGCGCAGAGTGGTGAGGGTGAACCCGGTCGGGTAGGTGGCGTTCTGCAACCGTGGCCGGTGGTGCGGCAGCGTGTAGTTGAGCGGCGCCCCTGAACCCGTGTAGGTGTAGGTGAACGTTTCTGTGGCGGTGTTCCCGGAGACTGTCCAGCCGACCGTGCCGCCAGTGTGGACGGCGGTTGCGGACGAGTCCAGCACTGACTCTGTGGCCCCTGTGGGCAGGATCCCGAACCGCAGGGTGCCGGTGAACGCAGCCGAACCGGTCAGGGTGGTGCCCGCGTAGGCCAGTGAGATCGCCGACGACGCGTACAGGATCCACGTCTGCCCGTTGTTGAGAACAAACTTGAACTTGGTTCCGGTCACCGTCCCGGCAGGCGCGACACCGTTGATCGTCAGGATGCCGTGGATGGTGGTGATCTTCGGGACCAGCGTGCCGTACCGCATGGTCACATAGCCCATGCCGCGCACAATGTCGGCGGTCATCGTCCCGCCGCCCGAGGTCGTCGCCCACGCCAGGGTGCAGCCCAGGTCGGTGAACCCGGTCACCCGGCCTGCCGTGTCAGCGTTCAGCGCAGTCCCGGCACCGAAACTCCACGACTCGAGCATGGTCGACAGCACCGAGTTCGGGAAGCTGGTGTTGATCGGTGCCTGGCAGAACGCCAACCCGGTCACGGTCGTCTTCGCCATGTACGGGAAGAACTGGACGGGCTGATGACCAGAACCAACCATGAAGTTCTCAAACCATGCATTGGTGGGCAGGGCTGCCGTTGACGTCGTTTTGAGGGTGGTTCGGTTCGTGTCGACCGGGAACGCTGACACAGCGTTGGTGTACATCGGCGCAGATGTGGAGATCGCAGCCCGCAAACCCGTGGTGGGGGTGGTAGCCGCACCAACGGACACGTAGCCGGTTTGGGTGGCCGTGGGTGCGGTCCCGGCAGCGTTGGCGACAGTCAGGCTCACCGTGTACGTGCCTGCGGTCGCATACGTCTTCGCCGGGTTCTTCACCGTTGATGTGGTGCCGTCACCGAACGCCCACAGCCACGACGTCGGGGTGTTCGTGGAAGTGTCGGTGAAGAACACGGACAGCGGCGCCGAGCCGGTGACAGGGGTTCCGCTGAACGATGCGACAGGCTGAGCTGCGGTCGCGGCAGCCGTCACGGTGATCACCTGCGACGGCGGGGTGGGGGTTGGTCCGCTCGAACTGGACCCAGCCGAGTTGCTGGCAACCAGTGTCGTCGTGAACGAACCAGCAGAACTGAACGTGTGCGTAGGGTTCCGAACAGTTGATGTGGACCCGTCGCCGAAGTTCCACAACCAACCGGTCGGGGTGTTCGTGGACCGATCGGTGAACGTCACCGTCACCGGGGCAGTCCCCGACGTTTGCGAGACGGTGAACGCAGCCACAGGCACCGAATAGACGGGGGTGGGGGCAATACTGTTCACCCGCACCTCAAGCGATGCCAGGCGGGCAACCACCCCATCCAGGGTGTCGGCCAGCGAGAAGATGCCGGCGTTAAGCTCGTCATCCCAGTTCGCTTCGCCTTCGTCGGGAAGAACAGGACGCACCATAAAGTTTCAGCCTCCGTAAGGGGTTTCGCCGTACAAGCCTTGCCCGTACCCGCGAGCTGTTGGGGTGCCGCCGCCGACGACAGTCCCCGTTTGGTCGTTCACCCAGTTGCCGAGCACTCGCACATACAACGACCCGGGGCGCCACTGCCCATCACGGAACCGGTACACCACAACGTCGTCGCCATCTTCACCGGCGAGCGCGGTCACAGTGCCGGTCATGATGACCGTTTCACCTGATGTGGGCGACTCCGCGATAACCGTGCCGGTCATCGTCACCGCGCCAGCACCAGGCGTCGGGGCCGGGCTGGTGGCAATCACCGTCCCGGTCATCGTCACCAGGCTGGACGGCACCCCGTACAGGTCGCTGTAGATGTCGCCAGCGGCGGTCTGGTAGAGGTCGCTGTAAACGTCCTCGTTAGCCATCAGGTGTTCGCAGCCGTGAACGTCCAGTTCTGGTTACCGGCAGCCGAGTAGGTGTGGGTGGCAGTGGCCGAGCTGCTGGACGTTACGGGAGTCCCGTCGCCCCAGTTGTAGGTGTAAACCTTCGCGGTCCCCGTCCCACCCTCGGTGGTGATCACAGCGGTCACCGTGAACGGAACAACCCCCGACGTGGGGGTGACTGTCGCTGAACCGGTGAGCGGGTCAGCCGCAGCTACGTAGGCGCCCGGCCACTGACCGACCGGGTTGTTGTCGATCAGCCGGGCGTTATCCAGCAGCAGTGTGTACGACTGGTCCGTGGTGGGCAGCACCCCGAAGTCGCAGCCGCCGATGAGGTTGGTTGTCACGTTCGCTGTCGTTGACAGGACCGTCCCGATGACCGCACCTGAGGACTTGCGGGTGAGCCGTGCCTCCACACGCCCGTTCGTCGCCGACTGCCCCGACACCAGCATCTCGAGCAGGTACGACTGGCCGGGAACGAGGACGTTGTCGCCGGTCGTCGCGGTCGGGAATGGGTTGACCACGGTCACCGCGCCAGCCTGGACCCGTATCTTCCCCAACGGGGTGATGGCCGCATTCACAGCCAACGATGCGGGGGTGGTGCCACCAGACCGAAACGCGAGGATCGTCTTATCGACCGCAGTCGGCAAAGCTGGGCAGATGAACTCCAACGCGGCAGCCGCAGACCCCGACTCTGCCACAGCGATGACCCGGGCGAACGAGTACGACGAAGCTGCGGCGATGAACTCGGCACCGAACGCACCGGACTGTTTCGCCGAACCCCGGAACCTCGCGGTCGACGTGCCCTGAAGCGAAATGGAAACGGCACCGGTGTTCGCCGGCGTCAGCGCAGCACCCTCAGTGCCGCCCTCAAAGTACAAGCCCTTCACGGCCATAAGTCAGTTCCTCACATCTGGTAGGGGCTGAGGACGGTCGGTGAGTAGCCCGGTGGCGACCACGCGATCCGCTGCGGCACACCGTTGTTGATGACGGTCGGCGAGACGGTGATCGCGTTCGGGTTGCTGCTGTACGGAATCCACGTGGACACGTACAGCGGGTTCCCGGTCTTGCCCCAGTGGTTGAACCAAGTCGCGTCCTGAATCAGGCAGTACTGGTGGTCAACCAACCGCATCGTGTCCCCGATGAACGCCCGCGACCAGTCATCGCCGGAATGGTTGAAATGCACACCCTTGTCGGGGTTGTTCGGACCCTTCCGGTTGCTGTAAATGTTCAACCCGTAATGCTCAGAGTCGCCGGCACGTTCCTGGTTGAACCCGCCACCCGTGAACCCGGGAGTGGTGGGGGAGGGGTTCGTCACCCCGAAGTCGCCGTACCCGTCCAGATCGGACGAGTCACCCAGGCGGCAGTTGAACGTCTTACACGCCATCGTCTGGTAATAGACCATGTGGTACGTCTTGGCGTTGATGTGATGCGCCCAACAGTCGTACCATTCGGCGCCGTAACAGTTCCCGGCGGTGATCCCCACGCTCGAGAACGACGGCCCACCCACAGCACGCCGACCGTCCGTCTCCACCCTGCGCAAAATGTGATAGTCGGCGTTGTACACCTGGAAGTTGAACGTCTCCCCAGGAGGGGCACCGTTGTTGCCGTACGACCCGTTCGACAGGATGTCCTCAGCAACGTACTGGCCCGTTCGGTTGCCCTGCTCAAAGTAGTTGGTGAACAGTTTCCGAGACACCCCGTCATAGCCGGGCGCGTCGGCTTTCGCCGCCGTCTGGTTCCCCTGCTCGGTGCCCTCAATGTGCAGGTTCTTCAGCAGGAAGTCACCCGACCCTGACCCGCCCGTCTGAAACCACGACCCACCCTCAGACGCTGACTGGCACGTCATCGGGGTGACACGGATGATAGTGCCCGACGTGGACCCAACAGAACCCCGCCCCGACCCCCAAATGCCACGGCAAACCTTCGGCACCAACAACGCAGCCTGACGTTGCGGTGTGGTCGCACCCGAGTAGTACGGTGCCTTGCCCCACTTCCGCTTCGTCTCAAACACACCAGGCGGCATGGTGACAATCTTCGGCTCAACCAGTGTGTCGAACACGGTTTGCAAGTCCGGGTCGACAGCGCCCCCAAGCGTCGCCCGCGCCCTCAAAACGTCATAGTGAATGTAGTCAGGGCCGGTCGGCAACGCCGCCTCAACACTGGACGTGTTCGGGTACAGAACAGACGCGCCCTGCCTCCACGCCCCGTTCGAGTACCGGTACAGCGGCATCAGGGGTTCTCTCGGAACAACCAGTCACCGTCAACAGCACCCTCAGCCGCCGTAGGCAACGCCTGCGACGCGCTACGCCCCCACAAACGCGGGGCACCGTTCACATTCTGCACCGCACTGATCTCAGCCGGGGTCGGCTTATAGTTCCCAGCCTTCGCCGTCCCCGCCGTCGTACCCAACTGCAAAAACGATGACGGCAACCCAGCAATCCGGTTCCGTTCGGCGTACGTCATCGCCAACCGGTCGGCACCGTTCGGGATCTGGTCCAACGTGGTGCCCACCGGCAACCCGCCACCACCAGTGCCGCCACCCGACAAATCCAGGTTGTCGACCTGCGTCGCCAACTGCCCGAACTGGAACGCCAACACCCGAAACTGGTCGAGAATGTACGACAGCTCATCGGTGGCGTACATCTCAAACCGCACACCGCCACCGGCATCGCAATACATCGTTTTCACGCTGTCGGGGCCGCGCAGCTCAGGACGGACCCCGTTGCCGTCCATCACCAACGGAATGCTGGTCACACCATCCGGCGCCTTGATGTCCGTGTACTGGGTGCCGCCGTGCAACTCAGACCACAACGAGAACGGGATGCCTGCCGCGACAATGTTGCCGGGCAACTCAACCAGGGCTGAAGCGAACAGGTAACGCGCCATGTCTTAGTTCTCCGCTCGAAACGAGATTCCGTTGAGTTGGACGTAAGCGACGTTCGTCGTCCCCACCGGGTCATACATGGACACGGTGCCGCTAGGAGTCACCACGATCCCAACAGCAACAGGGCCGGACGCGAGCACCATGAACCGGCACCCGGCACCGGGACGCCACCCAACCGGCAGCGTTCCCAAAATGACCGGGGAACCGTTGTTCAGGTTCGACCCGGCAGCAGACCGTTTCAACGTCCCCTGCAAATGGACGGTGCCCCACTCTTTGTACATCAACGCGGGCTCGTCCTGCGCGACCAACGTCCCAGCGGCCGGGAACGGGACCGCAGCCTCACCGGTCATCGACTTCCACACCAACACGCTGCCGTCGACGGTGCGGATTGACATGTTCATGGTGCCCGGCGCGGCAGCATCAGCGGTTTGCACAATGATTGTGCCGCGAGGGAACGGACCAAACCCGGTCACCAAGTTGGAGTAGTCGGGAACCTCGATGACCTGACCAACCCAACGGCGACGATCCACCACCGTGGCAGCGGTCAACACTTGCGATGCAGCACGGGTTACTTCGTACAAGATCGTGTACTGCTTGTTGTTCGACGTGTCCAAGGCACCGCTGGTCACAATCAGTCGGCACGCACCCAAAGTCGAAGCGGACCCGCCGCCGTCCGCAATGTTCAGCGACGGGTCGTACTGGGCTGCAATCCGATACGTGACCGTCCCCGAGCTGATCGGCGGCGTAGGCAGGGCGTGCGGGCTGGTGACCTCGAGCGTGTACCCGTTCACCCGGACCATGCCCACACCGATCGTGCACTCATCGGTGGTGTTGTTGCGGGTCAAGTTCAGCGCGGAGACGCCGCCTGTGTGGTAGTCCTCGAAAATGCCGTCCTGCGAGGCGTACGACTTTGTGAACTCTGCATCGGTGAAACCGCCGATCCCAACTGCGGGATAACTGTCAGTCGCCATCGGGTCTCCTACTGGTTACGTTCAACAGAACTGATCCGCCGGAAAGCGGCAGCTAGACGCCGTTGCGTCGGGGACGCCAACCCCGCATCAGGGGTGCCGATGACAGGCTCAACGTGCACCGTCTCCTGCCCCGACTGGGCTGAAATGGTTGTGGTGATCTGCCGGATACGTTCCGTCACCGTCTCCCCGTCCAACACCACAGACACCCGCGCACCCAACGGCACATCAACACCCGCAGTGCCGCCAGTGCCGCCAACGTTCAGATCCGACTCGCCCAACGGGGCGGAGATTTCCGTCAACCCGACCGCTTCCGCCATCGCATCAGCCAGAGCTTGGTTGATCTCGCTGGTGTCGGAGGCGATGGCGGCTTGCAGAGCGGTAACAGCGGCGTTGTAGTCGGTGACCGTCTGGTTGTATTCGGTGTTGGCTTGGTTGTAGTCAGAGATGGCTTCGTTGAGCGCATCCACCGCAGCATCTCGCCGCGTTGTGGCGGCAGCGTTGCCCGGGTTGGCGTCCAACGCGGCCTGTGCTTGGTCCTTTGCGTTCTGGGCCAAGTTCCTCATGCGCAACTGGCCGTTGCGCGCCTTCAACGCCACATCCCGTGCGCCCGTCGCCTTCTTCAGTTCTTCACGGGCGCCGATCTGACTGCCGATGTTGCGTTGGTCGATGAACTGCTCAATCCGCCGACCCCACAGATTGTTGCGGTCCAAGTCAGTCAGCGAGTTCAGCAGGCGGTCCTTGCCTTCACCGCCAGCCGCTGACAGAACCGTGGTCACCTTCGGCTGTTCGTACTTGTACCGCCAGTCCGCACCCAGCACACCCGGCCCTGACGCCTCGGGAGTACCGAACCGCGCCCACGACGACAAGTCAGGAACCTCAGTGACCGTCACATCCAGCCACGGGGTGAAGCCGTCATAGTTGAGGACGATCTGTACCCGCAACGACGCCGACTCCGCAAGTTGTGACACCAATTCGCCGAGCACGTTGAACCGGGCTGATGTTTTCGCGACCGGCCCGCGACCCTGCGACGTCGGGATTCTTGTGTGCAGCACCTGCCGAGTGGTGGTCACGCTGAACGGTGACGGGGTGTAAGCGATCGGTCCCAAGTTGCGGTTGATGTACGTCAACAGCCTGGTCTCAGCCGGACCCGTCTGCACGTCATACGCAGCCGTCTGCGCTGTCCAGGCGGCGTTGTAACTGGGCCAGACGATCCGCTGCCACAGGTTCGCGTCGTCGGATGCGTAGATCAGATTCGCGGTCCCGTTCCCAAGCCGCTCAGCCGAAGTCAGGAACCCGTTGAACCTGCGAGCACCACTGTCGTCGTACAGCACCACACCAGCATTCGGACCAATGCCGGGTCGCAGATCGTGCACGTTGCCAGTGAGTGACAGCATGTCCGGTAGTCCATAGTTTTCGACCAGTGTCGCTGTCGTGTACTCGATCGGGTCGAACAGGTTCAGGCTTTGGTCACGCGCTCGAGCGGTCCACATTCAGCACCACCGCTCAAACAGACTGTCCCCAGAAACAACAGCCGACGTTGCATCAGTCGCACCCACAAGCACGATCGACAGCTCCTGCACACCTGGCATCAGCGGGCGGTAACGGTCGGTGGGTGCCACCCGCGACCAGTCCTTGACTCCACCGAACGAGGCGGTGCGGCCACGCGGATCCGTCACAATCCGCGCCGTCTCACCCGCAGCCAGACCGCCCGCAATAGACACAGACAAACCCGGCCCTGTTACCGAGGCTGCCGATGCTGGCCCAACCAAGTCGATCGTCGGCCATGAGGGGACATCGCCGCCAACAGTGACCGGGATGCCGCTGCCGAGCGCCTGCGCGGACGACAATTGGTACGGCCACGACACACCCCATGAACCACCCGATGGGCGCTGGATCGTCGGTGTCGACCAGCGCGCCCCCGACCAGTAAGGGCGACAGGCGAGGAAGGTGAGCCCCAGAGATTCCCACGACGCCCCCGAATTGTCGGTCATGTTCGACCCGGGCATACCGTCGAGGTACACGCAACGCAGCGACCGTTCACCACGCAGCGAGTTCGCCACCAGATCAAAGGTGCCATCGGTCGCGGACAGGTTTAGTCCGCGATAGTTAAACAGGGATGCCAGCTCGTCACGACGGTCCAAGTACTTACTGTGGCTGGACGTGGACGATAGCCAGAACGGCAGGAACACCTGACGTTCACCTGTCCGCACCTCACGCAAACGGGTGCCGTCCAGGTTCGGCATGGACTCGCGGATCACTTCACGCGGCGGTAAGTCCAAGCCCTCAACCCCGTCAAGGTCGAAGAACTCGTTGCCGGTGAATTCCATGAACGCCGTACCATCCAACGACCGGAACGCCAACGTGCGGCTGTCCTCAAACGGATCAACACGCGGCGGTCGAGGGGTGCGAACCGGGATACCACCAAGGATCGGCATCCCGTCACCACCTTCCCATCAAGACACCCACACCGGATGCAAAGCGTCCTCACGCCGTTCCCTGGTCACAATCTGCCGGGCCACATCGTCAGCGGTGTAACCCTGAATCGTGATGCTGTCCGCGAGCTTCCCGCGCCCCTGAGCCTGCGAACTGGCCGTTTGACCACTCATGCCGACCGCTGTCCGGTAGAACGGTGCAGCAGTCGCATAGTTCGGAGACATGACGCGACGGTCCCGCAACCAACCGCCGTCAGCCATACCGGCAAGGTCGTGATAAAAGTCAACGTTCTTGACTGTTGACGCCTTCTTGTCGATCAGTCGCCGCAACTCCTCACGCGGAACACTGAGCCGCCGCAACGCCTCCATCGCGTCAGCGCCGTAATAGTTGACCGCCCGCACCGGCTGCATGAACTCCCGGGCTGTTGCCATGATCGGGATGTTGTCTGCCTTCGAGTGAGGCGACCAACCACCCACCATGCCGCCGTTCGCGAAGAACGACCCAGCCCGAGCACCCGTTGCCCCGAAGTGCAGGTGAGGTCCGGTCGAGTTGCCCGTATTACCTGACCGGCCAATCGGCTGACCACCACGCACCGTCTGCCCAGCGGAAACACCCCGGGACGACAAGTGGGCGTACAACGTTTTGTACCCGTCACCACTGATCGTGATGTACCGACCGTACGACCGATACCCCTGACTTTGATTGCCGCGCAGATCCCGCGAGATCGTCACCCGACCGTCATGGCCGGCGTACACCGTGTTCCCGACCCCGATACCAATGTCGATAGCTGGCGGGCTGCCGTGGTAACGCGAGCCAACCCGGCCACCCCTGACCGGACGGTACTTACCGCCACCCTTCGACTGACCAGTCCCACCACCAGGGTTAGACGTGCCACCGTCACCCGACTTCAAACCCCTCAGAATGGCGGCAGCCTCATCAGCGTGCGTCTGGTAACGACCGGGGAACGCGCTGACCTGCACAGCCTGGGCTGCCGAACCGAGCGAACGTGACCGCCAACCCGGAATGTCATCCAGCCCGCGCTGACCACCACGCCCGCCGTGGAAGAACATGTCCGCCGACGTGCGCGGGTTCGTCCGGGCCGCGAACGAACCCCACGGGGCACGTTGCTGGAACAAGCCCACCGAGTCACGGTCGCCATAGGACAGGTTGCGCAGACCCGACTCAACAATCGCGGTAGCAATACCGATCCTTTGTGCGTGCGCGCCCATGCTCGCACCCACCGAAGCGATGATCGCCGCGTTCCGTAGCTGCTCCGCGTTGAACCGCTGATCGCCGTAACGACCCGCCTTGCCTGCCGCGTAATTCCCATCAGCACCGGACGTCGCCTCAGCCGCCCCGAGCGCCATCGCCATCAACGCCTTCTCAGCGCCCTGCTCAATGTAGTTCGCGGCAGCCTTGCCCATGTGCTCACCAGCGGTCGACCACACCGTCATCAACCCGTCAATGCCAGGCACATCAGACGCAGAACCATTCACAATGACACTGCGCTCGACCGCGCCACCATCCTTGAACCCACGAATCTTGCCCTGCTTCACAGCGTTGCGCAGCCGGTACACACCCTCATGCCCGCCCAACGCATCCACCTCGTCAGCGGGCAGCATGTGCTCGCCGTACGCGGCAACAATCAGCTCAGTGTCTTTGCCCTTGACCGCCTGCCCAGACCAGTTCTGAATTGGGCCACCAGTCGCCAGCCCAGGAATCTTCGCGTACTTGCCGTACTTCTTCGTGATCTCACGAGCAATGTCGGTCTGCTTGACGTCAATGTTCGCCGTGACGTTGACTTCCTTCGACTTCAAACCGCCGATCTTGCGCCCCAACGAGTCAACGTTGTTCTGCGCATCCTTCATGCCCGGCGTTTTGATGTCCGTCTTCACCTGCTTAGGTGTCTTCAGGAACTTGTCGATCATCTTCTGCGTCTCACGGGTGTTCAACCCGGCAGCCTTCGCAGCATCCCGAATCCGCTGCTCGCCGACCTTCATCTTCCCCGACAGTTCCCCAGTGGCCTTATCGAGCCCCTTCGTCTTCTCTGTGTTCTTAAAGTCGGCGGTCGTCTTGTCGTTCAACGCCCGGATCATGCGAATCACGACCTCGCGGTTCGCCCGACCCTTCTCACTGGTCGAGTCGAGCGCCTTACCGTTCTGCTTGACCGCATCCTTTACATCGTCAATTGACCGTTCCCACGCGTTGTTCGCGTCCTCCTGATCGAGGGCGCCATCCCGCAAAATGGAGAACTTGTCAATGACAGTCTGCGTCTCTTTTGCCAACGCGTCCTGAGCGGACTCGAGCTTCTTGGTGGCGTCCTTCAACAAGGTCGTGTTCGACGCTTGCGACTCAAACGCACCCGTGGCACCCTTCGACGCCCGCCGAGCCGCCTCAATCGCAGGCGGAACCTTCCCACCCATCCAATCGGCGTAATCCTCCACCGACAGCGTGGTCACCTTCAGGCTGTTCGCTTCAGCGGTCAGCGTCGCCTGGTAATCAGGGAACAGCGTGATCAGCTTGTCAATGCCGATGCCGCGCTGCTCAGCCGCGTCACGCAACGATCGGAACGACTTCGCCGCCTCCTCGGCCTGACCGGAGGAAACCATCTTCGTCAGCGACGAGTCAACGGCGTCGAACTTTTCCCGCAGTACGTTCGCGACACTTGCCGGACCGCCGAGACTATCGACAAGGTCCGAGCCCCAGTCGTTGATCTTCTCGCCGCTGGACTTGCTCAGTAAGCGTTCAAGAGAATCTGCGAGACCGTTGACCGCTTCGTCACCATAGACGCCCGCCTGCTTATTGGTGACAGTGAAGAAGGCGTCCATCGACGCAGTTGCGCCGACCGCTCCACTCGCGACTCCGATCAACGACGACTGCACCGCCTCCAGCGAGGGGACAGCCTTACCGTTCATGTTGTCAACGATGTTTCCGAGAACCTGCAACCCGGTCAACGCGATCGCGGCGACACCAGCAGCCTTACCCACCTTGCCGATAGCGTCAGCAGCCTTCGGCGAGTTGGTCTGCAAACCACGAAACGCAGTGATGGTGTCATTCACGCCGATGGCGAGCTTGGCGATACCAGCCAACCCCAGCAGGGCACCGGCGCCAACAGCGGCCACCGACAGCACGGTGCCCTTCGTGGAATCATCCAGTCTGTTAAACGCGTTCACCGCATCCGTGACCGACTGAACCAGCGTCCGCAGTGGACCTTTAGCGCCCTCACCGAGCCCGATCATCGCCGTCTCAAACGACCCCTTGAGCCCTTCAAGGTCACCGTTCAAGTTGTCGAGCAGGATCCCGGCAGCCCGCGACGCGTAGCCAGCATCGTTCGTCTGGTCGATGTAGCCCTGAATGCCAGCAGCGCCCTCTTTGTACAGAACATTCGAGGCGCGGACAGCATCCGCCCCGAAAATCTGCGCCATCGCCTGATCACGCACAGCCGGGGTGAGCTTCGACATGCGCGTCTGCAACTGACCGGCCAGATCGGTGATGCCCACAAAGTTGCCTTGCGCGTCATACGCGGCAATGCCCAACTCTTGCATCTGCTTCGCCGACTCTTTGGAAGGGTTCGCCAGCGATTGCAACATCGTCTTGAACGAAGTGCCAGCATCCGACCCAATCAGACCGGCATCAGCAAACGCCGCCAGGGTGCCCGACGTGTCCTCAATGGACAGCCCAAAAGACGACGCCACCAAACCGGACTGCTTCAACGCGGCGCCCATGTCCTCAACGGACCCCTGCGCCTTACCTGCACCGGCAGCGAGCAGGTCAGCCACATGCGGCAGTTGTTCACCGGTCAGGTTGAACTGCGTCATCGCGGTCGCCGCAATCGAGGCAGCGTCGGCCACATTCAGTTCACCGGCAGCCGCCAAATCCAAGGTGCCAGCCAAGCCGCCACCAAGAATGTCGCTGGCCGACACACCAGCCTTCGCCAGGTTCTCAATACCGGCAGCGGCTTCACCAGCGGAGAACGACGTCTTCGCGCCAGCATCAATCGCAGCGTCGCGCAAACTCTCAAGACTCCCCCGGGCGTCGTCACCGGACGCAGCAACCCGCGACATGGCCTGGTCGAAGTCGGCAGCAGACCGGACAGCGCCACCGATACCAGCAACCAGACCGGCGCCCACAAGACCCGTGACGCCAGCCAGTTTGTTCAACGACTGCTCGTTCTTGCTGACCGAACCCGACAGGTCCTGACCGAACTTGCGGGAAGCGTTTGACGCCTGACCCAAGGTGGAGATGAAACCGGAAGCGTTAGCGGTCAGAACAACCCTGATAGACCTGTCAGCCACCACTCACCCCTGTTCAGTTGTCGTGCTCACGAGCCGCCTTGCGGGCGGCTTTGCGTTGCGCCTTGTACCGTTCGCGGCGGGTCGCCAGATCCGCTTCAGCGGCAGCCGCGTGTGTGTCGACCGCCACATGCCACAGTCGAGACATGACAGCGACAAACCCGCCACCCTTCGCCGTCTCCTGATCCTTCTTTGCCTGCTCAAACTGCGCCTGCTCCAACGCCAGACAGGACAGGCACACATCGAACTTGGCCGCGAACATTGGATCCGGCTTGCCGTCCTGGTGTGTGGTTTCGGACAGGTGATGCCCGCACGAATGCAGGTCCGTCTTCCAGTCCAAGTAAGCGTCAAGCAGGATTCGCTCAGCCTCGTTCCACTCCGCAAAGAAGCGGGTGGGGGAGATCCCAAGCTCTAGGCAGGTTTGGAGGTCGCGCCGGATTTCCGGCTGCTCAAAGACTGCCGTACGGATTTTGGGACATCAATCGCACCCGCTGACAGGTTCATGAGAACGTTCGACACGTCATACGTTTCGCCCTGCGTCAACGTGGGCAGCAAAGCCTCGAGGTCATCTTTCGACAGTTCCTCATCGGTGTCAAAGTGGTCGAAGCACTCGACAATCGTCGCCCGCGCCTTATCCAGCGGCGACAACTCCGACGCATCCCACTCAGCCAGTTTCGCCGCAGCCTGATCCGCAGTCAGTGCCTTGAACACACCCACCACCGACGCGGTGGCGATCCGCTCATCCAACTCGGCCAGTTGCTTCTCCAACAACGCACGAGGGTTGTTCGGGTTCATTCGGGGGCGCTGCGACTCGTCGGTGAACTCCCGCTCACGCGGCAAATCGTCCAACGCCTGCTCAATCTCAAGCCGGTCCGCGTACAACTCCGGGTCAAGGGTAAACAGGTGCCGGTGCACAGGGCGCGCCTGCTGCGCCGCCCGAGCCTGGATCAGGGCACGCAACGATTGCTTCTCAGCCATACGGAAGTCCTAACAGTGTGGGGGTGTTGTGGGGGTAGTTGGTGAAACCCTGCTGGCCGGGACCCCCACGGCACCGACCAGCAGGATACGAACTAGGCGATGACGATGGTGTCGAACCTCACCGGCCCGGTGTTGAAGAACCGCTGCGAGATGCGCAGCTCGTCACCCTCAGCGGTCGGGTCGATCGCAACCCGGTTCTGCACACCAGCCTGGATCTGGTACAGGTCGACGTACTGGCCGGCGGTCACAGCGTCTTCGAACGCCATGCCGAGCCGGTTCGCGAAGTAGCCGGTCACACCCTGAGCCAGCACCGAGTACCACTCGTACTCGTCGCTGTCCGGCTCCTGCGGGTCATACACGTACTCGATCGCGGGGATGGACGTGGTGACCGTGCCCGGGATCTCATAGCCGGCACGCGAGCAGTATCGGGTGCGGGTCACCGTCGACTGCTCAGACGACGGCGCAAACCCTGCGATCGCGCACGACAGGTTCAGACCCGCCGTGAACTCAGCGACCGTCACACCCGTGTCCGGGTTCGCCACGGTCGGCAGATACCACAGGGCACCGTTGCCACGGGCCGAAATGCCGAGAGGGAAAGTTGCAACACTCATGTTCAGGCCTCCTGAGCCTTCGAGGTGGCCTTACGGCCCGACTGGATGTTGTGCTTCGGGGGAAGCGGGTTGCCGTTCTTGTCAGCAGCAGGCTTGTCGACCTGCTCCTGGTGCTTGCGGACCCGGCTCACGCTGTACTCGTGGCCGGTTTCTTTGTCCCTGACTCGTACGAGTTCAGTCATGGTCAGCTCCTGGTTGTGGTGAATGAAAACGTGAAAGGTGCATACCAACGAATGTCGGAGGGGTCGTCGTCGTCGCGGCGTTCCGGCCCCGGGTCGGTGTCGAACGTGAACGGGGTTGCACCCCTGTTGGCGGGCTCGAGGCGGAAGTCGGTCAGTGCGTCCATCACTTGATGGGCAGCCCAGCGGAACCCGGCAACCGTGCCGGCAGCGACCGTGATCTGACCGGACACCCGGAACTGCTCCGACTGCCCAGACATGCGCTGGCTCACAAACGAACCGGGCGACATGTACAGAACGGCGTAGGGGCGGGTCGTGCCCGCATCCTTCACCACCTGCCCGACCTTCCCGTCGAACACGGTCAGGTTCGGGATGGTTCGCAACCGCGCCAAGATCAGGTCACCGAGCTGGCCGACCGTAGTCACTTGAGCACATCCGACAGACGAGTGATCGCGGCTAGAAACTTCGCCCGTTGATCATTCAGTGCGGGCTGCATGAATGGTTGAGGCGCCTGACGCGACGTCCCATCTTCAACGAATCGCGCATAGAAAGCGCCAGCGCGCACCACGGCAGACATGCGTCCGGAGTTCCCCGAGCCGTAGAACCGCGTGTCGATGCTGCCCCGCAGTTCTCCTGATTGCACAGGAACCCTTGACTTAGCTGAAGCCTCGACTCGAAAAGCTGCGTCGCGAACTACGGCAGCGGACTGCCTCCCGACTCGAAGCCGCGTCCTGTTTAGGTCGGCTGTCAATTTTGAAACATCAGAAACATCGAACGGCATCGCAACCCCTCACTGCTGGTCGGATGCGACGAACCTGCGCGACGTCACAAACGTGCCGCCCTCAGTGGCAAGGATCGTCAACGTCCGACCCACCAAATCCGGGTCATGCGACGACACGACAGTCACCTGCTGATCCACCGTTAACCCCGTCACAGACACCGGAACCGACACCGAATACCGCTTCAACGTGATCTGCTCATCCGCCGAATCCTGCGCATCCTGCTGCGTCGTGCCAACCTGCACACGCGCCTTGCCCTCGTAGGCGACAGCATCAACAGCTCGTGACGAACCGCCCGTGGCAGGGTCAAACACAGCATCGCCCGACAAGGTGTCGACCCGGATGGTGTCTTGCATCAACGACTCAGACAGCGCCTGCAACTGAGGCATCATCTGTCGAACTTCGTCACCGATCATCGGGCTACGGGGCAAATGTAGGGAACAAGCCGCCAGTCGTCCTCAAGGTTGGTGAAGACGGAACTGGTTTCCTTTTGGTACGTCACTGTCACCCCATCAACAGTCGCCCCCGTCAGCGCCCGCTGCGGATTGACCGCTTCAGCCACCAAGTCGAGGCAGACAGCCCTGATGCCATCAGGAACCGTCTCGTACCCATGTGTGTACGACAAGTTCAGCGTTGCACCTGACCAGCCGCCGTTGATCGCGGGCAGCCGACCTAGGAACAGCGACACGACACCGTTTGTCTGCCACGCATAGTCAGCGCCGCTGGACAAAGGTGTTGAGTTGACCGACACGGACAGCGAGGTCAGATGCAGAGTGGGCAGGAACAAGGTCCTTGACCAAGGGGCGGTCGCGTTCACCGTCTCCTCGGTCACACTCCAACCACACACGCCCCGGATCGCAGCCGTCGCTGACGCAATCCGCGCTTCAGCCTCATCAGGTGTGAGGTTGAGAGACGCAACGTCAGCGACGTCTGCGAACACGGTCACCTACCTTGAGCGGTTGTGGTCGGTGCGGTTCGCGTTTGGCAACAGCACGCGATCCGGCTGCGTCTGACCGGCGTTCACGCCGGCTACCGTGTATGTCGCGCCCTCGGCCTCCGATTCGGGAGACCAACCGACGAACCCCAACGTGCTGCCTTGAGCTGCACCCAGAGTCGCCGCAGCGGAACCTGTGGCTGTCGCGTTCGCCGACAGGGTGGCAGCCGTGCCCGACGCCACCGCCGAAACGGTGGTGCCAGCAGGGATGCCAGTGCCAGTGATCGTGCGACCAACGTCCGTCGACTGGAACGTCCCAGCAGCACCGGTAACAGCAGCAGACCCAGATGTCTTGCCCACCGTCACCGAACGCGGCTCGGTCGTGCGGCCAGGGACGGTAGCCATCAGAACCCGCGAACGGCCTGACGCGCCTCAGCGGCCAGCTTCTCGTCCGTCTCCGGAGTCGGCTTGCCGCTGGTCACGCCAGCGATCGTGTAGTTCTCGTTCGGCGTCGGATCCAGAACGGTGCCGCGATAACCCTTCTCGGTCTCGTCGTTCACCTTCTCCTGAACCTCTTTGTTGTCCTTCGGTTCCTTGTCAGCCATGAGCGTTCTCCTCTAGACGTTGCATTGTTCGGATTCGGTGACAGTTCGCGCAGACCACTTCACACTTGGCGATCTCGGCGTCGATCAACTCACGACGCATGTCGGCCATCGTGCAGACCCGGTAGACCTTGACGAACCCCGGAAGGTGGTCGAAGTCCAGTGCGGCGGGGTGGGTGTTGAACCCGCAATCTGTGCATCCGCGATCCAACTTGATCTGTTGAATGTAGAGCCGGTTCTGTTTGGCTCGAGATGCGCGCCCGACGCGGTAACGGTTTCCGTGGCACACTTTGCACTGCTTCAGGTAGCCGTCTGGCATTCGGTGGTTGCGGTAGAACTCTGAGATGGGAAGCGTCTGCTGACAGTCGCGACAAAACTTCACTTCGACCCCTACAGTCGATTTCCTAAGGTTGCAGGGAGTGAAGGCAGACGCTTAGGAGACGTTTTTCGGGAGCTACCCTAGCCCTCACCCACTAGGTATTCTACCTAGTCAAGCGGCAGTTAAGCCACTACCTGCTAATACTTCAGGACAGCCACGGGGTAGCGCGAACCCTCGGTGGGCTGGTCATTGTTAATCCGGTTGGAGACCTGCCAACCCATACGGAAGGTCAGACGGATAGCCGTCATATCCTGCTGCATGAGATTGTAGATGATCGCGCCGGAACCGTCCTGGATGATGCCCTCACGGAACACGTCCACGGTGATGTCCTTGCGGATTGCCACCACGAACTGCGACCAGTCACCGAGGAACACGGACGCGTTCGTGCCAGCGCCGCCACCGGTCGGGAACAGACCCCGCATCGGGTACTGAACCGGCAGACCGTCGATGGAGTCCAGACCACCCGAGACCCGGGCAGCGTCGAGCTTCTGGCCGGTGGTGTCGCGGGCGGTGCGGATCTTGCCCCGGAACGTGGTCGCAGCCACGAAGCCGGTCGGGTCATACCCGTCAGCGTCCAGGGCACCGTACAGCGAGTCGACGTCGCCGAGCGCGCCACCGTTCGCAGCGGTGGTCGCAGTGGAGACGGAGACGGCGTTGCCGGCAGCGGTCGCAGCAGCGTTGATGTTCGTCGGGAACGACGCCGGGGCGTTCGCACCGAAGAACACAGCCGAGTCGACCAGACGACCGAACGCCTCAACCAGGTAAGGCATGGCCTCGTCCCAGATATTCGCGTCCATGTCGTCAGCCACATTGTCAGGCACCGGGAGGATGGTCGCAGCCTCTTCGATGTTGATGTACTTGTTCGCCCAAGCCATCTCGGTGGTCTGCTTCAGGCCGGTGTCGCCGGTCACCCAGTAAGCGACGGGAAGCGCCGACAGGACAGGCAGTCGCACCTGGCTGCGCGAAACGGGCAGGCGACGGAACTGCGACAGCACAGCCGACTGCGACGTGGCCGCACCGAGCATGTCGTTGGCGACCTCTTCGGGGATGAGAGCGCCGACGTCGGTGCGACTGGTAAGGGAGTTGTACGGCATTGCGGGGTTTCCTCTCGGTTAGTAGTCCCCGCAATCCGGGGCACCACTTGGTTAGGTTCTTGGCGCCTGCATCCGTTGCCGGATGAGGTCGTTCATGTTCGCTGGACCGGACGTTCCTCGCGGACCCTGACCGGCATCACCGGTTGGGCGGGTCGGCTTCTCTTCCGCCAGCAGGTACGGCTTGTTCTTCGCCAGATCGTTCAGAGACGCTTGCAACGCCTTCGTGTCGATGCTGAAGTCGTCACCAACCGCAACTGACGACAAATCGCCCAGGAACGCCACCGCATCGGATGGATCTCTGAACTTGGCGGCTGCCGCCAGGGCACGAGCTTCCGACTGGATCAGGTGGGCGTGAGCTTTCTGCATCGCACTCTGCGCACCCTCAGACCGGGCGGCGTCGGCGATCCGTTCCTGCTCCGACTTGTTCGCGTTGCGCACCGACTCGAGTTCCTTGGCGGCGGCTTTCAGTTGCGAGTAGTCGCTGTACTGATTCTTGACCCGCGTCACCCGATCGGCGACGATGCGGTTCAGTTCCTCTTGCGTGAACGTCTTCCCAGCATCCGGCTCCTGGTCGTTACCAGGTGCTTCGTCGTTGGGGGTTGGTTCAGCGGACGGCTCAGACATTCGTTCTCCGTTGCCTCGTCAGGTCTTGCACCGTCCTTGAGCGCGGACGTGGCGCTTACCCCGCTGATGCGGGTTGATCTAGGAGACCTCCACTACCGGGTCCTGATGGCAGCCGCACCCAGTGTGGTGCCACATCGGAACTGATTGAGGAATCCAATCGGCGACACTCAGGTCTCTGCACACCTTGCACGCGCCCGGGTTGGTCGCCCGTCGCCAGGCGGGAACGTCATGCGCTTCAAGCCCGTCCGCGAACGCCTCGCGGCCAGCGGAGAACGTCTGGTCGCGCGCCATAACCCCTAGCGCATCCACCACCACAGGGGCAGCTAGGGCAGCCACAACACCCGCCGTCACGCCGGCGTGCGAGACGCTGACCGCAACCGGAAACACGCGTTCGCCGGACAGCTCAGACAGGCGGGCTGCCAGGGCCGCAGCGGCCAAAGTCCCAACCCTGTCCCGAGTGGCTTCCACCAACAGCGCGATAGCTTCCACGAACTCATCCCGGGTCAACGCGCTTGACTCGTACCGTTCCCAGAGCGCCAGCGCAGCGCGTTCCGTCTGTGCCGCAAGTACCGATGCGACCTCAGCGAACGCCGGCATCAGGCTCAACGACAGGAGCAACCACCGGAGGCTGCTGCGGCTGGAATACGTTCGACAAGTTCAGGGCAGCCGACTCAACAGCGGCAGCACGCCGATCCGCCTTGTTCTTCACAATCTGCTGCGGCGTGTAACCCAGATCCTCGAGCGCCTGGTCGACGGTGATGATGTTCGCCGTCACCAACTTCACCGCCGCATCTGCCTTCTGGGCCGGCGTCGGTGTTGCCGGGTCACGCCACTGCGTCTCCAACCGGTCGAACTTCCGGTCAAGATCCGCACGCGGGATACCGTCACGGACGCACATTGCAAGCCGCATCAACTCTTCCCACGACCCACCGAAGCCACGCATCTTCCGTAGCGTCCGCTTGATCAGGGAAGCCTCAGCCGACCGGATCGCGTCAGCCGAAGCAGGGTTGTCCGACGACTGACCCGTGTAATGCGGCGGCAAACCGGCAAGGGCGGCGATCGTGCGCTGCAACATCTCAATCGCCGCGATGAAGTTCGTCAACTGGGCAGCGGGGAACTGGCCGAACTCAACACCCGGACCAGCAAGCCACGTCTTACCCTTCGTGGCCTCTTCCCAACGATGAGCAACCTCAGCGCGCAGCCGCTCATTGTTCTGAGCCTCACGGGGGATCTCAATGCCTGTCGCGTACCGGTCGCCCATCGCCTGCTTCTCGGAGGCCACCATCATGTCCGTGGCGAGCTTGTTGACCGCATCCACCAGCGGCAGAACGTCGACCAACTCGGATTCGCCGGACAGGTCGTCAAGCCGAGGACGGTTCACCAAAGGCACCACCGACACCACACCGAGCGGGTTCGGAAGCTCATCCACCTTCGTCCAGCGATTACTAGTGCCACCACCCTCGTACCGTTCCGCACGGTCAGGCAGGTACAGCCAGCCGACCTGCTGCGGGGTCGGGTTGCCGGCTTCACTGTCCGGGTCTACATAGACCTTCGCGGCAGCCTCAACCCGGCGAGACCCGGGCCGATACTGCACCGTCATCTGCCGAGCCGACTCAACCGAGATACGGGGCGTCTCAGGGTCGTCCTCGTCGCCCCACACCAACCCGAACGACCGACCGAACTTCATCGCATCCACATGCCCGAGCTGCGACCACTCGTCCAGGTCGTTCGCCTGCCAAATCCGCCACAGGTCATCGTCAGCAGCAGAGTCGGTCCCGAGCCGGAACCCTTCCACGTCCAGACGTTCCTCAACGCTGCCGATGATCACGCGAGCCCAGTTGATCGCCAGCGCGGTCAGCCGATCACCGACCTGCTGGCGAATGTCCGGGTGCAGGAACTTCAACGGCTGTCGATTTGAGTGGTAGGCGTCGAGCATGTCGTAACCGACCTTCTCAGGCACCGACACCTTGCGATGAGACAGATCGGAGGCCAGTGAGCGCATCAGTTGTTCGCTCACAGCCCCACCATCCATCCACTAAGAGATTGGCCGAAGCCAGCGGTCAGGGCATCTGCTCGAGCCTCATAGGCGAGAGCGTCACCCACAACCGAGTCAATTTTGCGGGCAGAGTTCGGGTGTTCCTTGCGGACCAGACGGTGCGGTCCCTTGCGTCGCACATACACGTTGCCGTAATGCTCAGCGGCTAGCGGGTCGTTGTCATGCCAGACCGTGCCGTTCATCAGGTCCGCGTGCAACCGGTCTAGGGCGGCACCCATTGCCACGTCCCGGGTAGTCGCCCACGAGATGACTCGGTCCTCACCGAACTCGTCGGCCAGGTTGTCGATGTCTGTGCGCCACTCGTGCGGGTCGAAGTAGGCGCGGATCACGTCATACCGCGCGAACGCCTCACGGATGGTCGCCAGCACATCCTGCCGGGGAACCTCCCAGCCGATCCCCGCAGCACCGTCCGGTTTCGGCCAAGCACCGATGCGGAACAGGAACCCGTCCGACATGCAGCAGCCGCGCAGCACCGTCGTGTCGTCGTTCAGCGAACCGTCAAAGCCGAGCGTGATCGACTCACCCGGCAACACTTCCCGAGCCTTGACCTGCCGTTCGTGCACGTCCTTTGCGATCCACGCATCCACCGTCGACATCGGGCGGTTCAGGTAGTAACGGGCAGCAGTCGCGTCATCCGGGCAGATGCGCGGATCCAGCATGTCGCGGTACTTGCGGTCCATGTCCTGCCACGGCGCCGAAGCCCCGTACACGTACAACAGTTGCCGCTTCGTGTGAGCCTCATCGCGAATGTCGATGCGACCCTTCGCCTCACGGTGGTTCATGTAGACCCGCGGCGACAGGGTGCCCTTCCGCCATGACGACAGAGTTTCCTCAAACACCGACTCTTCGCCCGGACGGTACGCGGTCGACGTCTGATGCATCCACGGCTCAGCAATCTTCCGCTTACCCAAGTTCCGGGCCACCGTCGCGTACATGCTGCGCAACTCACGAGTCACATACAGGTGCGTCTCGTCGGGGATGACGTGCGTTTCCTTGCCGCCATCTTTCGACGCCGCACCAGCAGTGCACGCCCGGATCTCACCGCCGCCGGCCAGGTACAGCACCGACGCCGACTGGTACTTGTTCATCCCCGAGACGCCGCCGTAGATGTCCGGGTGCGTGTCCTTGCCCCACTCGCCAGCAATGAACGCGATGTTCTCGAACGTGTTCCCAGCCTGAGTCTCCTCAGTGGCAAGGCACTTGATCAGCGGGGACCGAATAGGGCGGCCGACCGGCTGCCCGTCAGCGTCCCACCCGTCAAACCGGACAGGGCCGAACGCTTCAGCCACACCCACCAAGCCGGCGATCTCCGACTTCGCCCGGCCCTTCGGACGAGACAGCACAGCCTCATCGAACACACGCCGGCCAGTCACAGGGTCGATGCGGTAGCACTCGATGATGTGCTCACGCATCTCGTCATCCAAGTCCAACGGGTCGCCCTGCACATCTCCCGGGCCGTGGCACTCGTACTCGTGGATCCAGTCCAGAACCTCATAGCCGACGCTGCACACATGCCCTTCGAACAGCGGACCAGCCCACCCCATCAGGAAGTCTTAGCCGCCCGGGCGCGGTCCAAGCTGGACACCTTCGACCCACCACCAGGGACAGACGGCTTCTGAGCACCACGAGCACCGCGGAACTGGGGACGCTTCTCCGACACAGGATCCGGCAGCCGAAGAGACGCAATGAGCTGCTTCATCAAGTTCGCAGTGGTGTTCGCCTGGTTTAGCGTCGTCGGGTCAAGGTTGCCCCGCAACAGTTCGTCCAACCGGTCAAGTCGATCTTTTGCCCGACACACCTCAGTCAGAGTCACCAGTTGCGTTGCGTCCAACTCGTGGGCCTCGGTGATGTCACACCATAAGGCGTCGCCAGACGGACCAAGCCCCACAGGAGCGGCTACAGGGGGCATAGGAGCGTTCCTTTCGTGGGTTCGGGGCAAAACTCAGGGGTTTGGACTGCGAGAGACCTGCCGACGGTCAGCGCCGGGAGGAGGGGGAGGGGGTCACTCCCCACCCTTCATGCGTGCGCAGCCTTGCCAGCCGCGCTTGTGTTGCACCGTTCGTGGCTTGGCCCTAGGTATCCGTCGCGCATGTCGGTGTGGTCTAGGTGCCAAGGCTCACCGGGCTGTATCGGCTCACTGCATCTTGAGCACACGGTCACGCCGGCATCAACGGACGGCTTCCACTGTTGCCTTTTGGCTTGGTGCTCGACACCGTACCCGCGTTGCGTAGTTGTCATTGAGTGCTCAACACACTTGCCTTGCTTGACTAGTGCAGGGCATCCGGGTTGAGCGCAGACCCTCAGGCTCACCCTTTGATCGCCGTTCGTACTGCTGTTTCAGTGATGCCAACCGCTTTGGCTAACGCTGCGTACGTCCACACCTTCGGGTTGTCAGCCCTCAGTTGCCGTATCAGCCCGTCCCTCAACCTGCGTTCATCTGCTGCCAACCTGTCATGCTCACGCGCTGTGACCTCATGCTGTCTGGCTCGAGCAGACGGAGTATTGCCGAGAACGGCCACGACTCAGGCTCAGAACCCAGTCACCGAGTAGGCGACAGCAGCAGACGAGATCACCTTGACTGCAATGGCAACGCGGTCCTGCACGTAGGTAGGCGAAGACCCGGGCACCTGCAACGCCGCCCCTGCTTGCACGATGTAACAGTTGTCACCTGCAACAGTGGGGGTTGTGCCGTCCACGGTGAAGTACAGCTCGGTGGTGCCACGGTTCAGCACTTCCACGTTGGAGCAGTTGCTGAGGGTGACAGTGTCCACAGTGCTAGCGGTGAGGGTGGCGTGCTTGGCTTTAGCTGCGGCGTAGGTAGCCATCGCGTCTCCTTGTCTGAGGGGTGAGGATCCGCTTGGCGGGCGCCTTGGTGGGTGCTGTGACGGTGGCTGTGGTGAACGTGCTGGACTGCGTTAGCCGCACCGTGTTGTCGGCGCTGTACGCCGTGTAGTCAACGGTGATGTTCGACGTGCCCGTGTCAGTGATCGCGAGTCGTGCGTACTGCTGCACCGATGCTGTGCCCGACGCAGGGTATGGGCCAACCGAGTACGGCCCGCCCTTCTGGTTCGCAGTGTTACTGATGGGCGCCGAACCCCACATGGGAATTTTGCCCTCGGACCCAACACCACCGGTCACATCAGTACCGTTGTGTGCTTGCACAGCGTGAGTGTCGCCGGTCACCATGCCAATGTTTTTTCCCGAGGCGAGGAAGAACGCACCCAGTTCAGCCCGTTCGGTGGTGAACCCAACCCAACCATCCGATGGTGCAACCGCCGGCCCAACCCAAGTGGTGTCACCCAAGATGATGATGAGCGGCTCCGTTGCGGCGGTGATCGTATCTTTCAGCCACTGCTTCTGAACGGTGCCCAGGGTCGACTTGGAACTGTTGTCAGTTGCTGACGGTGCCGACGCAAACGACCTGGTGTCAAGGCGGATGAACCGAACCCGACCCCAGGTGAACGTGTGATAGATGCCCGTCGTACCGTTCCCAACAGCGCCAACCGCGAACGTGTCCCGGTAAACAAGGTTGAACGGGGCAACAGCAGCCGGGGTCGACCCAGCGTTCTGGTCATTGTTGAAACCAAAGTCATGATCAGACGGCCCATAGTCGAACACGTTGGTTGCCATCACCGAAGCATGGTTGGGTGCCACCAGCTTTGACGCTTTGTTGTCGAACTGGGTGCGGTAGTTCGCCTCAGTGACCGGGCCACCGTCGTTGTAGTACAGGTCGCCCTGATGAGCCAACAAACCATCGCCCCGGTTGTACACGGCTGCCATCACAGGCGAATCAGCGGCAAGACAGCACGCCACAATGTTCATGCCGAACGAGGTTGCACCCGTTGGTGCGATCGGCAACCTGCCTTGCACCGGCTCAGTGTCAGCGGTCTCAACCCCGCCAACACTCGTCATCATCACCCGGTAGTAGTAGGTGACCCCAGCCGTCAACCCGGTGATCTGATGCTGCGCGTTGCCACGACTGTCAGGGGTGACAGGGGACGACAAAACCACACCTGTAGTCATCGCCGCATTGGTGGCGACCTTGATCCGCACACTCGCAGCATCCGTCGTCTGCGTGCGAATCCGGCCATCGTTACCGACCACACGAATAGGCACAGCAGGATCAGCAGCGACCGAACTGTCAGCCCGGAACGCAACCTGCATACCAATGTGCTGAAGTGACGTGGCGGTCGTCTTAGTCCACTGAACCGTGCCCGTCGCACCAGCAGAAGGGGCTGTGCGGGTCGCGATCGCCTGACGCCTACCAGCACCCGTCACGTTCTGCACCAGCTCCACAAACGGGGCCGGCGCGGTCAAGGTTTCCGAAGCGGACGAGTTCACGGACGCCGTGCAGTCGATGAACGTGTTCGCCGTCACCGTCGTCATAGACGGAACCAACGGTGCGGTGGTCGCATTCACACCCACCGACACAGGCGTCACATCAACCGGTGTCGTCGGGTCCACACCCCGCAGGGCGTACATCATCCCAGTCACGCGGGCAGCAGTGCCGCTTGTCGCAACCGTGTAACTACCACCAGCAACATCACCGGACACAGCGAACCGGTGCAACTTGACCGTGTAAATGCCGGAACTGGAAGCCCGCCCGAACGTCAACGACCAACCAGACGGGGTGGCAATCGCAGCGTTAGTCGAGTGAGTGACCGTCGCCACCAACAAATCACCGACCGCAACCCCCGAGGGGATGGGAATGACGGCGCTGGTTACACCATCCGACTCATAAAGGGTTGGCGAACCAACAAGGGTGATCGTCACACGTCACCCCTTCCGCTTGTACAGGTCGGAGTACACGTCCTTCAACCGCTTCGGCTTACCCAGCGGCCAAAAGAACGCCAACACGGTGGTGCGCAGAACCTCCCGACGAGACAACCCCATCAGGGTGTGCTGCCCGGCGTGTAATCCCACACAGCAACCCAGTCCAACTGCACATGCCCCGACGACGACTGCGGCGGCGGGCTGCTGGAACCCAACTCGGTCTCGGTCTGCAACACCCAGTGCATCGGAGTAACCGGCGTACCCAAAGACGGGGTGGTGCCCAAGTTGGTGCCGTCCAACCAGAACGTAACCCCTGTCGGCTTCCACTCAATGACACCCGTATGCCAACCTGACCCGGCGTAAACAACACCCGTGTTCTTCGAGAACGCATTGTGCGAATGAACACCCTGCACGTCATGGGAGTAGGCGCGGATCGTGTCCACACCATCCAAATCGCCCTCAGGGAAGTCGATCTCACCTTCGTCGGAGTTGTTGCTGTCAGGCCACAGCAGCCACGCCGTCTTGTAACCGGGGATGGGGGCAACAACCCGCCAACGGAACGCGTACCGGCCATACGTCTGACCTCGAGGACCGTTGATCCCGTTGATGCGCGGCTCAGGCGCAGCGCACAGATACCGCCCAGTCGACGACTCGTAATGAATCCACATGTCCAACGTCGAGTTGGCGCAGGTGATGATGTTCGGCTCATAGGTGCCGTGGTCGGAGGTGTCCTTGTAGCTGTTCGGGTAGGCGCGCCAACCCGGGTACTTGCTCAAGAACTGACCAGCCGACGCGTCCACGTTGAAGTCGTCATTGAACAACAGGGTGAAGTCCGCCAGGTCGTTGGTGGGCATCCCACCCGTCGCCTCGGACAGAATGGTCACCGACCCCGTAGACGCCGGCCCGTCACCGTAAGGGTTGATCGCCGTCACCGTCAGGTTGTAAGCAACACCAGTCTGCATCGAACCGAACGTGAACGAACGATCCGTCGACGGACGAACAATCGTGTACGGGCCAGTACCGTTGACCGACGTCCCATCCCGAGATACCCGGTACCCGGTGATCGGAGACCCGCCAGCGGAAGTGGGCGGCGCCCAGGTGATGGTCGCCGTGTCGGAAGCGTTCGAGACGCGGGTGACGCTAGTCGGGATGCTCGGAACGCCGCCGCCGACCAAACGCAGGTTGTGCGCCTTCGCCAACGCGGCATGGTGCGCGAGATGCCCTGACGCACCAATGGTTGTCGGCAACGTCGTACCAGCACCCAACGCGTTGTGCTCAGAATGCAACGTGGCATGAACCGCTTTGTGCACCGCGTCGAACGGGTCCGTGACCACAGGAAGGGTGGTGCCCGGGTTCCGCGCCAAATACGCGGTCCGCAACGCCGGGTGGTCAACGGTCAGGTGAAAGTCGAGGTCGCCAGCTTGACGGTTCTCGTTGAGCACCACAGTCCCAGACGGCGGCGGGGTGACCGGTGCGTCAGCCGAAAACGTGTTCGTCTGAGTCAGCCGGACTGTGTTGTCAGCCGAGTAGCCGGTGTAAGCAACAGTGATGTTCGAACCGCTGTCAGTGAACGCCAAACGGGCGTACTGCTCCACCCCAGGCGGGTCCACAATCACCGTCGACGGATACGGCCCATTCGTGTACGGGCCACCCTTAATGGACGACTCGTTGTGAATGGGCGCCGCACCCCAATAAGGGATACCACCAGGCGAACCAGACCCGCCAGCATGCGCAGCCAAAGCGTGCATATCGCCGCCGGTCATACCGATGTTCTTCCCCGAGCTGGCGAAGAACGCGCCCAGTTCGGCACGCTCAACCGTGTACCCAAGCCAACCGTCGTCGCCAGCATCAGCGGAACCAATCCACGACGTATCACCGTGAATGACGATCAGCGGTTCAGTCGCAGCCGTGATCGTGTTCTTCAACCACTGCTTCTGCACCGACCCCAGCATCGTCTTCGACGTGTTATCCGTAGCGGAAGGCGCCGAAGCGAACGAACGACAGTCAATGCGAATGAACCGCACCCGACCAACCGTGTAAGTCCGGTAAACACCCGTAGTGCCGTTCCCCACCGACCCAACAGGGAACACCTCCCGATACACCGCATTGTAAAGCGGGGTCGCGGTCGGGGTCGTCCCATTGTTCAGGTTGTTGTTCATCCCGAAGTCGTGGTCAGACGGACCAACATCAACGATGGAGGTCGCCATCACCGCCGCATGGTTCGGGGCCACCAGCTTCGACATTTTCCCGTTGAACTTGGTGCGATAGGACGTGGTGGAGATCTCGCCCGGCTCAGGCTTCGCGTAGTAGAAGTCGCCGTTGTTGACGAAAATCGGGTCGTTGCGGTTGTAGATGGCGGTCATCGCCGCAGAGTCCACCGCATCACAGCACGCCGAAAAGCTCAACGTGAACGACAACTGCCCCGACGTGGGCAGAATCGGCAGACGACCCTGCACCGACTCCGTGTCCTGAATCTCACCGTCAGAACCGGTCATCATCACCCGGTAGTAATACTTCGTCAAAGACGGGGTGAGCCCGGTCACCTGATGGTAAGTGTTCCCCTGCGCGGTCGGGGTCTGCGGAGTCGTGTAAACCACGTTCTGCGTCATCGCCGCGTCGGTCGCCACCTTGATGCGGACACTGGTCGCGTTCGCCGTCTGAGTGCGGATGCGGCCCTCATTGCCAACAACCCGAATCGGAACAGTCGGGGTGACAGGCGCATTCGCGTCCGGGCGAAACGCAGTCTGCGAACCAATGTGCTGCAACGACGTCGTGGTGGTTTTCGTCCACTGCACCGTAGACGACGTGCCCGGCGTCTCATCGAACCGGTACGCGATCGCCTGCCGACGCCCAGTCCCCGCCACATTCTGCGACAGGGCAGTGAAGTTCGACGGTGCAGTCAACGTCTCCGAAGCTGAAGCGTTCAACGTGGCCGTGCTGTCAATGAACGCCTGAGAAGTGACCGTATCCACACCAGGCACCAACGGCCCCGTCGTGGAGTTCACACCCACCGAAACAGGAGTTGAATCCAACGGCGAAGTGGGATCAACCCCGCGCAGGGCGTACATGGCGCCAGTGACCCGACCGGCAGTGGTCGACGTCTGGAACGTGTACGACCCAGCCACCACATCAGTTGACGTCGCGAACCGATACCACTTCGCCGTGAAAATCGCCGACGACGAACCTCGAGCTATCGCAACAGACCAACCAGACGGGGTAGCAATGCCGGCAGAGTCCGAATGGGTGACGGTCGCAACGAGAAGGTCACCAACCACAACCCCGGACGGCTTAGGAACAACAGCCGCAGTGACCGCATCCGACTCAAACAAGGTGGCAGCACCAACCAAAACGATCGCCACGAACAGCCACCCCCAACCGGTTATGTGTAGTTGTCAACGAATCAGTTACTTGCCAGACGAACTGGTTACGGGTCGATCAGCATCACTTCAGCCGCGCACCCAAGACACACCGGCAGCCGTCCACCCATGCCGTCGTCTATGTACGAGAACGAGTCGATTTCGTCCTCGCAGGTCGCGCACACCTGTCCAACTCGTGCGGTGTGAACCCCAGCCGCCGTGGTGTCGACCACCATCACACAGTCGTAAGCGTGATACAGGACGCCGTAGTAGCTCTGAACGCGGCAGTAAGCGCAGGCGACGTCAGCCATGCAACCTCCAACTGTGAGGGAACATGACAAAACGCGAGGACTCCGTTGGAATCGACTCGCGCTACGCGCCAACTATATCAGGACCATTGCTCGGTTTACGTGGTCTGCCTGGTTGCAGTGTGTCGCCTAACTCCTGCACCCTGTTCAGGTCCACTTTGTACGGCTTCGCCCGCCCGTGCTTCTCAAGCTTGCCCTCAGTGATCCACCTTCGGATGGTCGCTTCGGGAACCTCGCCGAACCTTGCAGCATCCTTGATGCCAAGCAGGATCACACGATTAGACTAGCGATGGTACTGAAGCCAGTCCCTCCACCACTCGGGATTGTCCTTCGCGGCTGCGCCTTCGGCAGAATTGGCCCGTACTCGATCCCATATTTCACGTGTCCGCGCGGCTCGCACCTCACGGGGAAGGTCGTAACCCATTGCGCGGTTGTAGCGTCGGGCGCGTATCAGGTCGCACAGTCGCCGAATCACGGCTTGCTCTTCTGTAGCGGTGCAATAGTTTCCTTGTACCAAGCCTTGTGTCGGCACGGATCCCAGCCCGTTCCCTTGCAACGGATGCAAGTGTCACGACGTGGACCTGACCACCATGCACCACGCCCGCCACACACAAGGCACTGACCGACCGTAGGTTCCCACTGCTCAGTCATGTTGAGATTGTCTCGGCAGCATTAGCGCGCTCGGTCAGGTTCCATACTTCGTTTTCAAGTTGAATGCATCGAAGCTCGGCGGCTTGAAGCGCAGTCCGCGTCTCACGCAATTCCGCTTGCGTGTGACGATGCAACTCCAAAGAAGCACTGCGGGCAAATTGGTGCCGGTCGCGCTCAGCCTGCGCCTCTAGTACTTCCTTCTTAAGGCGGTCGATGCGGCTTTTAGGCGCATCGTGGTCAACCAACCAGCACGCAAACCAGACGAGGGGGATAGCGGCGAAAGCCAACCCGAGAATGATGACGGCTTCGGTCTCAGTCATGTGATCAATCACCAACTGCCGAAACGCTCGCGATAACGCGAACCATAGCGTCACGCGTTCGTTCACGCACTTCGCGTTGAGCCATTTCCAACTCAACCATCAGCCTTGCGCACCTGCCGATGAGGTCCGCAACTCTCAGTTCACTTTCGTGTTCGTGGTCACTCGCCTGGTTCGCGGTGGTCATAGCTGGGAAGTCTGTAGCATCTGTCATGTCCACTCCTTCATAGTGGTCCACGTCCCCGGCCTGTGCCAACAGGTGCGGGGGCTCTTGCGTTCAGGGTACCGCAGACTGGCAGAACCTGTCAGCGATCTTGGCGTTGGCACATCACGTGAACCGCCGCAGCATTGAAGTGGACTTCCATGTGTCGTACCACTGACCGATGCTCGCCGAGCCAAAGGGAGTAGTTGCAATGACGACAAAGCCCGAACCACGACCCAGGACCATCTGACCAAATCCGCACAACTTTCACGCCGCTTCCTTCCTCGCCACGATCGCCGGCCCGACTTTTGCCCAATCGGTAGGTTCCCATTCCCGCTTGCACCGTACGCAGGCCAGCTTCCCCAGCATGTCGCCGTCCGCGTAGATGTAGGCGATCACATCACCGGGGCACACGTGGCCTTCGATGTTCTCGATGCAGTTGCCGACCTTCACTCTGGCCCTGAACGGCGGCGAGTCGATCACCTGCATGATGCGTTTCACAATCTCGGTGATCTCGGCCACGAACTCACCCGCCGCCTCATGCCCGGCCAGGATCCGCATGTTGTCCCGCAAATGCGCAGCCAACGACGGAATCGTGTTTCTCGGCAGCCGAATCCCCCGTTCCTCGTTGAGCAACCTTGTCCACTGCACCAACGTGGCGTGCAGCTCGCGCATCACCGCAGCCGCCTGCTTCTGATACGGGGTCGCGATCGGGTTCCGCTCAACCTCACCCGGCACATCCGCCAAGAACCGGTCACCCATGTTCGCCCACGCAATTGTCGGATCAGCAGACTTGCCGCCGTCACTCTTCTCGGAGTACGCGGTGTCCTTGATCATCACCGTCGTCAGCTCGACGGCGTGGTTGCGCATGTCGGCGAGATTGTGGCTGGTCACACGAACACAGCGAGGGCAGACGAACGAGTCGCCGCACTCAGCCTGGCAAAATCCGCAGTTGCTCATGCAGCCTTCCCGTGGTTCTTCTCCATGTGCAGGTCAAGGTCGGCGCGATCCGCCGTTGCTGTCGTCATGACACGTTCGCCATCAACAACCTCCACCACCCCGCGAACTCTCACCCGGATCAGCCCGCCGCACCCTTCAGGGCACGGGAACCACACCAGCGACGACTCCCAATCCAACTTTGAGCCGGTCACGCGGCCTCGTCTAGCGGTGCAAGGGGCAAGCGCGTCAAAGAATTGGTGCGCATATCGCTGGTGTATCCAAGTGGCAGCAATGTGCGGCGGGTGTACGCGAACCAATAACCCGGGCCGATGCCTACACCGTGGGGACCTTCATGGCCCTGTTCAAGGCAGCAAGCGCCGCACTCTGCCTTGCTCTGGCACTGCCGTTTCACGCCGCCACCTGCTCATCCTTGACCCGCAACTCACAGCCGGTGCACTGCGAAAACCCGAGCGCGTACTGGTGCATCGTGTGCTTGTGGCGCCCGTAGTCCGCTGGCCGCAGATCCTCACCTGCACGCAGCCGACGCCGCTGGTCCTGGTAGTCGCGCAGGAACGAGAACATCTTGGCTTGGGTGGCCGGGTTCAGTGAGTTCTTCGCGAGGTAGCGGGCTCGCTGCGGGGTCATCTGTAGCGTCATGCAGACATCTCCTTGATTCGGGTTGACGGTGAGCAGTAGCAGCGACCAGGCACCACAGGGCGGGCGTCGGTCGGCAAAGGCACGTCACACAGGTCGTCGTAGCAGTCACCACGTCGGTCCTGGCCTGCTGCGATGACGGAATCCACGAGGTCGCACCAGTCGCGCTTGTCGGATGCCATACGGTGCGCGATAGCCCAACGAGCTTTGTCCGACAGCGACCACCAGATGCGAACGGCGATGTGACGGTGTAGGTAGTGCTGGTGCCACCACCGCGCCTTCCTGCGTAGGTCGCACTGGCTTGTGGGATGCAGGTGCATATAGACGCCGCAGCGACACACGGGCACTTCGAACTTGGTCATCAGTCCTCCTGGTGGCAGTAGTCGTGGATGGCGGTGAGGTCGAGAGTGGTCATTCCAGGGGCTGTAGGGCGGTTTGTAGCGCCTCGGGGGTCTGTAGCGTCTCCCAGTGCCCCCTGTCCATCTGACGGGCGCTCAGTGCCAGCAGAAGTGGCAGCGTCGAACATGGCAAGGCGAGCGGCGAGGCGATCGACCTCGGCAAGCAACGCTTCCTCGGCTGGCAGGCCGAAGTAGTAACCGCTGTTTCGCTTGCGTGCGATCTTCATTCGGATCGCTTCCAGGTCGGGCATCTGCTCACTCATCGTTCCTCCGGTCGTTTGTTCGCCCCGCAATTTGCGCGGTGCCCTTGGGTGGTGTGGAAGCCGCACTGACGACAGCGCCCGGGTTGCTGACGCAGCCAATGCAGCAGATCGTCAGTCATGCGCAACTCGCGTCGACCCACGGCATGAAGTTCGTGCCGGCTGCGAGCTGGTCCGGCCAGTCACGTTCGTCACGAGATCCACGCCACGGCAGCAGGTCAACCAGCCGATTCTGCTTGGTGGCGCCCTTTGCAGCCCGGATGCCGTAGCCAAACTCAGGCCAACGCAGCCACAACGACGAGCCGATCGGTCTGACTGCCCGGTCCGCCCCATCGGATCCGTGCGGTGAGTGGTGCTCGAGGACCAGGGCGCACCCAACGGATTCGCGGATGTCGTCCAGCGCCTGCGTGACAGTGCGGGCCAGATCCTCATCCTTGTCTTTCGAACTACCCCGGAACAGTTTGTACGCGGGTCCGATGCACAGCAGGTCAGGGTTGATGAGTGACACCAGCCGCTGCAACGACAGCCGGTCGGACGCCTCAGCCAGGTTTAGACCGGACGGCAGACGCTCAACCCACAGCCGCTTCTCGTCCATTGCCCCACGGTTGCGGCGCACAGCATCGCGCATCTCGGCGAACGTCTTGATCATGATCTTTTTCGGGTTCTCGCAGTCGACGTACAGCACGGTCTGCGACGGCATCGGCTTGTACGTGAACGGATGAAACCCTGCCGCGACGGACACAGCGAACTGGCGCATCAGGATCGACTTGCCCAAACCCTCGGTGCCGGTGAGCACCAAGCGGTCCCCCCGGTCCAGCAGGTCAGGGACGATCCAGTCATTGGGGGGAATGGGCTGGTCGCAGAACTCATCGAACGACATCACAGACGTGGTGAAGTCGGCTGCCTGCGTGGGCACGGTGCGCAGTTGCGCTTCGGCCCGAGAAAGGATCGCCTCAACAGGATCCAGTGATTGCAGCGCGTCTTGCAGGTTGCGGGTGGCTGCGTCGATCAGCTTCCGGTGCAGGTGCAAGTCTTTGATGATGGTCGCGTGGTGGCTGACGTTGGTCGCGACCACCACGGACGCGTACAAGGTGTGGATGTACGGGCGTTCCCCGACATCCCCGAGGACACCATTGCGGGCGAGCTGGTCGGAGACGGTCACCGGGTCGATCGGCTGGCCGGCAGTCTTCAGGTCCAGCATGGACTGCCAGATCTGCTGATGTGCGGGCCGGTAGAACTCTTCCCCGGGTGGGTCGGCGGTGAGCATGTCGGCGGCGGTGTTGAACGCTTCCCGCGACATCATGGCCGCACCGAGGACAGCCTGCTCGGCTGCGACGTCCTGCGGGGGCGCTTGCGTGAAGTCGATCATTTCGCGAACCCCAGGGCGTCGTACTGGATCTCGTCGTGCAGCAGGTCTTCGTCTTCCCAGCGTTCGCCGCTCAACCATCCCTGCGCGTACTTGGTGGCCGGTGCGCCTGGTCGGCGCTGGAACTCGGCGTACGTGCGGGCGCCAGCGATGATGCGGTCTTGGTCGACTCCTTTGCGCACAAGTCTTTCGTACGCTTCCTGAGCCTTCTTCTTGTCGCGCTTAATCGGGTAGACGTTCCAGAACTCAACGAAGCGCGACGTGTCGCGCATGCTTTGCGTCTTGGCTTGCGTGTTGCTGTAGACAGTAGATGTAGCTGTAGTAGTAGTAGGGGGTACCGAAACCAATCCCCTAACCCCATCTCGCGTTTGGCCCAAACTATCCCCAAAGGCATGCCCAAAGTCATAGGCAAACCCATCGGTAAAAGGGTCCCGTAACCCCTCCCTGGACTTGGGGTCAACGCTGGGCAAACCGTTCATCGCCTGGATCTGCGACACGTTCCACGCGGGTAGTGTCGGCTCGATCTCTTGCAGCTTCAGCATCTCGTGGACGATGACCCCACGCAGCAGGTTGGACGACACACCCGCGTAAGCATTGGCGAACGACACGGCCAACCGGGGCTGCTTCATCAGCCCGTCAAAACGCATCCACGACCGGACCAGCGCCTCTTCGGTGTCCTCATCCACCACGATGAAGTGGCGAGCCTCGAGGCAGTCAGCGAGCAGGCGGATGTCCTCTGCGGTCCAGCCCTTCGCGAACGCGGCGAGTCGGCCAGGGCGCCAGTCCACGACCCCGCAGTAGCTCAGTTGCGGATGCGTCCAGAGGAGCATGTACAGGTGCTGTGCTGGCGGCGGCAGTTCGCGCCAGTCGGGATCCTGCCAGATGGCGATGTTGAAGCGTCCGAACTCGCGAGCCATCAGGGCATCAACTCCTGCATCACGTCAAGCAGCGACGACAGTGCAGTCTCCGCTGCTAAGGCAACGGCTTCTTTATCCTCGGAGTACAGGTTCGATGACAGCACCTGCGTCAGGGTGAACAGATGAACGTCGGACACCCTCGCGGCGTACTTCTCCAAGTACCTCAGTACCGCTTCGATGTGCGCGTTTAGTCCTATGTGCGCGGTCAGATTCTCGGACATCAGCCCGCCTCGGGAAGTTCGAAGTCGCGGGTGCCATATCGGACCAGCTCGTCGTGGGTGATGAACACTCGTCCACCGTCGCGGACGATGTGCAGATCCTTGGTTCGGATGCGCCGGCGAACGGTGTCTACGTGTAGCCCCAGCATTTCGGCTGCCTCTTGTACGGAGTACCGAACTCGCCAAGGGGTAGGCGCTATGTTCATGGGTTTACGCTAGTATAAGTGGCACATAATGTCAACGAAACTGGCACTTCTACTCGTCCTTTCACGCCGCTGTCCTCGTCTCAACCATCCATGTCGTCGTCCAGGTGTGCCCCGCACTGTCAACGTGGTGCACTTTCCGCACATCGTCGGTGGCGACCATGCGCCGGCGGTCGGACTCCCTGCCGCACTGTGGGCATGGGTTCTTGTTCCAGGGCTCGGTCATGCCGCGTCACCAAAGTCGAGAACACCCTGCGAGAGGCGGCGGGCGGCGATCTCGCAGTAACGCTCATCTATCTCGCAGCCGATGGATCTCACACCGAGCGCCTTGGCGGCGACCAGCGTCGACCCAGCACCAGCGAACGGATCCGCAACGGTGCCAGTAGGGCAGGCCAGGATGAGACGCTGCATCACGTCTTGAGGCTTCACATGCGGGTGCCCGTAGCGGGTCGCGCCGCCTGTAGGGCCAGCGACCAAAGACTGGGTGGTGATGATGCTGCTTTCGCCACCCACGCCCGCTTTCCATGGCCCGGTGAGGTAGATCGCTTCAGCGTTACGACGGAATCCGCCTCGGGCGCCCTTGATTCCGGCGTCCAGGGGTTTGGCGTAGATCAACACCTGCTTAGCAGTGGATGGCGGCTGGATCAGCAAGTCGCCGAAGATGACGCCAGGTCGGTCGCCCCACAAAAGCAGTACTGCGTCGCGCATAGCGGTGTCTTTGTCGCCCGCGATGCCACCGTGGGCAATAGATCCTTGGCCCCGACCATGACTGTTGGTCATCCCTGAACCTGATTGCCAGTTACGTCCGTACGGGGGATCCATCACTAGGACATCCGCTGTGAGCCAGTCCGTGATGACGGTGCAGTCTCCGTGGTAAAGCTTCACTACTTCGTCTTCGTAGTACGGCTTCATGCGCTGACCGCGAGCTGCGGCGATACCCAACGCATTGACCATGCGTGTCCGTCAGGGCACAGCAGGTTAGCTTCGGTCACGCTCATGTGGTTGGTGCTCTCCACGGATCTGCTGAAGAACTGGCCGCAGACCGGGCACGGGAACTGGGTGGTGTCGGTGGTTTCGTCTTGGCTCATCTGAGTCTCCTTATGGTGTTGTCACAGTAGCAACTGGTGTCAGTTGAGGTGTCACTTCTGGGCAGGTTCGGGTTTCTCGCAGCGGATGCAGTAGCCGTCTACATACGTGCAGGTATGCGGGTCGCCGTCCTGACGTTCGGTCATGCTGCCCTGCTCATCCGCCGCCGCAGCTTCTCGCGTTCGTCCAGGCTGAGTCCGCCCCAAACGCCCGCAGATTGCCGTGTGGTGATGGCCCAGTCGCGGCACAGGTCCAGTTCGGGGCAGTCGACGCACACCTCCTTCGCCGCTGCGATCCCTGAGGGCGTGTCGCTGTCGGCCACGTATGTGCGCCCTTTACAGGCGGCTTGGGGCATGTTGGGGGTGTCGAGGTAGAACGCCATCGACTTGTGCGGGTATTTGGGCATGGGGTTCTCCTCGGCTTGGATGCGTGCTTCGTCGCGGGCGTGTTGCTGGGAGCAGTATTTGCGTTTCGCCCAGGCGGGCCAGGATTCGCTGTCGCGTTTGGGGATGGGGTTGTTGCAGGTGCGGGACTGGCAGATGCGGTCGGTCATCAGTGGTTTCCTCTCTCGCCGCACTCGTAGCACTGGCACATCTCGCCGCACATGACGTCCTCAACGGCTGCCGATGCGGGGGCGTCTACGATGGCGTTGAAGCGGTCGAACGAGCTGGGTAGTAGTTCGAGCACCGCTTCTCCTACTGCGTCGGCGACGGCTTGCAGGTCCTCGTAGGCCATCGTTGCTTTGGTGGCGGTGGACAGGCTCGCGTCGATGGTGTCGCGGACGGTTATGCGCAGGGTGTCAAGGTCTAGCGTCTGGTCGGTCATGCTGCCCTTCTGATTTCTGCGCGGTCGAACAGTCGCGCTTCTTGGTGGTAGCCGTATCGGTGCAGCCAGCGTGCGAGCGCGCCTGCTGTGGTGCCGAGCCGATCGGGGATGTGGTGCAGGGATTCGCCGGCGTCAAGGAGCATGGTGAGGTCTTCGTAACGGCCTGCGGTGCGTTCGTAGGGGCGCTGCTGGCTGACGCCGCCCTCGCGTTGCTTGTCGTGCCAGCAAGCCATTGAGCAGTACTGGCGCCGCATGTAGCGGGGTGTGGACTCTTTCGGGCGACGGGTGATCGGGTTCGGGCAGTGCGCGCAGATGCGGTTCATGCTGATGCGTCCTTGTGTTGCCAGCAGTGCTGCCCCTCGACTTTGACCGCCCGGTTGCAGTGCCACATCCAACCGAGTTCGGCTTTGCTGTACTTGCGCGTTGCTGCGACGTTGCCGTAGTGACAGGGTGCGCCGCAGATAGGTTGCTCGCGGCTGTTTCTCATGCTGCTTCTCCCGTGACGGTGACGGTTTGGACCCGGCTGTCGGGGTCCAGGGTGACGGTGATGGTGACGTTCGCGGCCCGATGCCACTGCTTCGACCACTCGTTGAGGGCGTGGCTGACACAGTTCCCGGGCGCCTGCCACCAGTTCTGGCCGGCGTATTGACAGGTGGTGACAGGCAGATTGGCAGTGGTGGTCATGCGGCGATGTCGAGCTGGTCGATGAGTTGGCCGCCAAGGTATTCGGTGTACGCGGGTGGTATTGCATCGGAGATGTCGTCTCGGTTGGTCATCCACTCGACGCCCATCAACTGCCGCACCTCGGCGATCGGAACGTGAACGCGACGGTTGCCGTGCACAGCGATTGTCGCCCTCCTCCGGTCTTCACCCGAGTGTCCGAACACAGACACCGTGTCACCGTTCGGGCAAGCACAGCCAGGAGACATCAACAGCAGATTCGACTCGAACAACCGATGCCGCTTGATGTGCTTGAGTCCCATAGCCCAGCCGCAGATGGTCACAGCTTGCGGCATGGGCGCACCTGGCACGTTCTCCATGATGTAAGCGCCACCCCAGGCGGTAAGAAGCTCGCGGGTAATGGGCACAAAGTCAGGATGATTCTTCCGGTTCTCAGCCTGCGTTGCGACGCTGTAGAGAGGACAGGGCGGGCTGGCGTGCACCACGTCGAACTGAGACAGGTACGCAGGGTCGCGCATGACCTCAATCGCGTCCCCTTGGTGAAACTCGAACGGGTAGTCGGGGTGCGGCGTGATGTCGTAGCCCGTCACGTCGAAACCGGCACGGGCGTAGCCAACAGAGCAGCCGCCGGCGCCGCAGAACAGATCGAGGAGCTTCACGCCTTCACCGCTCGCTGCTTAGCCAGCCGCTCAACGTCGTCGCGGTCGAACAGGAGTACGCGCCCGGCGTAGATGGGCGTCAACTCTCCGCGTTCAACCATGCGGGTCACGGATGAGGTCGCGGAGAGTTTCAGCATGATCATCGCTTGAGCTGTGGTGATCAATGTGGGGTTCATGCATCCAGCGTTGCGCACTCTGGCGTGCGTGTCAATAGAACTGGCAACAAATGTCAGCCAGATTCACACTCCGCGCCAACCTCATCGCAAACGAACGGCACCCGATCCTTCGGCCCTGGCCCGGTCAGCCTTGCCAGCAGCACAGCCGACTTGCCGACCACCTTGTACGCCAAAATGGGCACGGCGCAGTCGATGAGGGCTGCTGTGGCTTGCACTGAGGCTCGTTCGGCTGGGCTGATCCGTCCGTCGCGTTTCGCTTGCACCAGTAGGATCTGCCCGTGCTTGATGGCGATGATGTCGACCTTCGTCTTGCTGCCGGCTGACCTGAAGCACTCGTAGCCGTCGTTGGTGAGCTGGTCGCGGACGTCGTACTCGAATGACCGACCTCGGGTGTACGCGGTCATGCGGTCACCCCGAGGGCGCGAGCGGTCGGGCAAGGGTAATAGTCGGTGCATCCAGTACAGAACGTTCCGTCGTTACCTGTGCCGCCCGCTTTGTGTAACGCCAGCGCGACCTCTCGCTGCTTGTCGTCGTCGTGGTCGACTGTCTCGCTGGAAAGAGCGGCGTGCCACTCCTGATGGGTCACGAAATCTAGGACGCACGCGCCACAAACAGAGCAACAGGGGAGCCGGATACCGGCAGTGCCAGGGACCAGTGCTTGTTGGAAATCAATGATCGGCGTCATGTTGCCCTTTCTTTGCTGGTTGTCACATCGCCCACCTGTCACGGTCTTCGCGGTCTGCTTCCGCCCATCGCTTCCACCGTGCGTCTTCCTCGGCCCGTTGCCGGCTGCGTTCGATCACTGCCGCACCGTGTGATGTGGGGTCGACCCAGCCGCGTGCCGCCCGGAGTTGGGTGAGTTGTTCGGTGCTGACCAAAATGGTGGGGTCGCCGTCCATTTCGGGTTCGGGGAAGTCGTCCCAGGTGGCGCGGCGGGGTTTGGCCCGGTTCGCGTCAGCCCACTGCGGTGGGTCGTAGGCGCGGGACTTACTCATGGTCGGCACCCTTAGCAGTGCGACAGTTTGTGCAGTACGCCCCGGTGCACGCGTGGTCGGCTGCCCTGCGTGCCTCGTCCTGGCGCAGCATCCGGTCCAGCACGATGGCCAAATCGATGTGCGTCCAGTCGATGTCGCGCCCCGTGGCTGCGTCGATGACCCGCTTCATCCAGTCGTAGTACGCCTGGTTGCCGAGCGGTCCACCGTCCTCGCTTGAGTCGATGCTTCGGATGCCTAGGTCGTACCAGTCGTCGTAGAACAGGGGTTCGGTGGCTATCTCACTCATGGTCGGCTCGCATCTCTCGTCGGACGTGATCCCAAAAGTTGTTGTCGGTGCGGCGTCGGGCTGCGTTGTCGCGCATCCGGTCGGTTTGGCGCACGATCCGGCACCAAGCGCGGGTGGCGAAGAACAAGAGGAGGGCGGCGAGGGTGAGTTTCACGCGTCTTCACCCACTCCGTTGATCCAAACGATCACCCAGGCAACCCCCACTATGGCTGCGAGCGCGGCGACGAAACCTGCCGTGAAGTACCACCGATCGTCTCCGGCCCAAACGCCCGCGATCAGGCACAGTGGCGACATGAGCAGAACACCGATGAAGGTGCATGCGCAAGCAATCTGTATGCCGCTTTTCATGCCGCTTCCCTTTGCCCGTGGTCGCGCGCCCACTGTCGGGCGGTGTCGTCCAGGTCGCGTTGGCAGCGGCGGCAATGCTTGCCGAGGGTGCGCTTCGAGTCGCCGCAGCAGCCGCAACGGGTGGGTGTGGTCATCGTGGGACCGCCGCAACGGTCACGTCGTCCCAGCCGCCGACCGGCTCAAGTTCGGCGTCGATAGGCAATTCGCCTGTCTCCGGATTTGCCTCGAGCGCGGCAGGCTCATCGGCCGGCGCACCCAGGATTTCGTCCACGGACACGGGCGCCCGGGTAGGAACCTGTTTGACGGTCGGCTTCGCGGTTCCCATCTCGTCGTCGGTGTGAATGCCTGACAGGTCGTGCGGGTACGCCTTCCGCAGCGCCAAAGCTTCAGCGCACTTGGCGAGTTGGTTGCTGGGCATGGACGCCCACATGCTGTTCGGTCTGCCGTCCTTCGTGGTCTGCGCGTACTCGGACCACAGCGCGACAGCGGGGAACCGTTCACCGTTGCGCATCACCACAACCTTCGCGGCGGCTGGCGGGTTACTGGACAGCCACACGTCACGCCACACACCGTCCTCACCACACCACTGCGTGTCCTCGTACGACAGGGTTTCGCGGTGCTTGTCGGCGGCACGGCGGGCGATCAGCCGGAAGCCGTCGATGCCGGTCTGGATCGTTTGCTTGGTGCCTTCCTTCGACCAGCGCCCGATCATGTAAATCTGCTTCAGGAACGGGTCCAGCCCGGTGCGCTGCGAGTGGTGGAAGAAGACGGCTAGGTCGCCGTTGCTGGCATCCTTGACGCCGAGTTGCCGCAGGGCGGCGATCTGCTTGTCGTTCCAGAAAGACTGGTCGTCGTGGATGGTGAGGTCTGAACCGCTAGTGCGGGTGGCGAGTTCTGTGGTCATGCTGCTTCTCCTAGGGATGAGTCTTCGTCGTGGCGCTTTTCGTAGTAGGCGGGCAGCGAAACGAGTTCGATGCCTTCGCTGTAGCCGGGCCACTTGTTGGTTTCGGTGCACTGCTTGAACGTGTTGATCGCCCACCGGTTGAGGTTGCGACCGATCGTCATAGCGGTTTCGTTCAGTTCGATGACGGTCACCAGATAGGGGGCGACCTTCTCTTGTGCGATGAACACGAACGCCGGATCCTCACCGAGCTTCAGGGCTCGGATGCCGTCCAAGTACCAGGCGGCTTGCTGGTGGTATCCGTAGTCGGCTGCCGACCGGGCGAACGTCTCAGGGTTCGCTGACCGGCACGTCTTGTAGTCGGGAACAATGAGCCGCCGACCTTTGACCGGATGAGGCAGCCAGTCCAGGCGTGCGCGCAGCCACACACCCGAGTCGTCGTCCTGCCACAGCAGCGACTTTTCAGGCTCACCAGTGCCGGGCCGCAGCAACGCGGATGCGATGGGGTGAGCCTTGATTGCCACAGCCATCGCCGTGACGACTTCATAGTCAGTGGCCAGGACGGCGATCGCGCCTGTGGCTCGAGCCTCCTCGCGAGCATCCTTTGCCGCCTTCGTGCGCCAATCAGCGGCGTCAATCTGCACGAGCTTGGTGGACTCGTCGCCGAGCACCATCTTGTGGGCGGCGTGGCCGAAATCGAACGTGTCAGAGAACTTCGGGTGTTCCTGCTCCCACTTATAGATTGCGGGGCAGTAAGGCGGGAGAAGCTTGCGCGCACCGGACGAAGACAGCGACGGCTGCGCGTGGTACTCCTCGTTGGTCATGTCGCGGATGCCAGCGATGATGCTCATGCGGCAAACCTCCGTGGCCGTTTGTCCGGCCCGCTGTACTGCTGCCGAGCATTGTCGACAACCCGGCGCCACTCATCGCTGCCACACTCAATCAACACGGCCCCAGCGCGAATGGCAGCGTCGCGGCGAGAGTCCACGACGTCGAAGTGCACGCCGCTGCGCTTGTCCTGTAGCCACCGTTCTTGCATGCCAAGGGTCTTGGCAAACGCCACCAACTCCTCGCGAGTGTCGGCCATCATGTGTGACCAGTTCGCTTGAATGCGTCCGACTTTGGCGGGCATCTGCATGTCGTCCACGTAAACGGTCATGCTGCTGCCTGCTTCGGGAACAAGCATCTGCCGTCAGGGGTGTACCCGTCGCGGTTCACAAGGTCGCCGTACGGGTCTGTCGGATCCACTGGGCGCCACACGGTGCGATCGCCTAGGTTGCTGCGCGGGGTGCTGGCTGGTCGGCTGTACGCCTGGTCGCGTGCGGATTCGCGGCGAGCTTCCACCTGGATCAGCCCGGGCAGAATGTCGTCCTTCCACCGGGGTGCCATTGACGGGGTGTTCGCGGACTCTTGCCAGGTGGTCATGCGTGCTTCCTTTCGTGCTTCAGTCGCCAGTTGTGCGGGGTCATGACGGTCGGCCACAGGTCCGACTTGGCACCGCACGTGCAGGAGGCGAACACCATGCGACCGGAGCCGGTGTAGGCGTGGCGGATGGTGACCGTGTGGGCGGGCGCTTCGTACTGCCGGTAATGGGCGATCTCTTCAGCACTCATCACAATCTCCGCAGGTGCCAGCCAAGGAAAACGAACGTCGGTGTGCATCACTTGTCCTCCGTCTTGGTCGTGCTGGACTTCCAGACGGGCGCTTCAACGGCGCGGGCGGGCTTCTCGCCAGTGCGGTACACGGTGCGGTGGCTGACCTTCGGCCCCTTGAACGCTGCACGGAAAGGGCTAACGAGGATGGCGAAGAAGATGAGGCTGCCGATCCCGCGCACGATGTCGTACCACTGCTCGTTGCTAAACATTCCGATGATCTCGGTCATGCCGCGACCGCCGTGGTGCAGTCGGGGCAGTCGCCGTAGTGGTCAACGATCGTGTTGCCGCTGGGAGTGGTGCGCGTCCACAGGTAGCGGTGCGTGTCGGCGCAGGTCGGGCAAGTGATCACGCGGGGTGCTGGCTTGCGGGCGGTCAGCCGGCGCATCAGGTCTGCAGGGTTCATCAGCGCACCGCCCAAACGGTCAGCCAGATGACGACGACTTCGGCGATGAGGGTGAGGAACATGACCTGCACCACGTTCAGCTTCGGCTTCGGCTCGGTGAAGTCGCTACGTGCCGCGAACACTTCCGCCGCGATCCGGTCCCAGCCTTGCGCGTCCAGCAGGCATTCCTGGTACAGCGCGAACTGGGCTTCGGTCAGGTTGTCGTGGTAGCCGAGGTCCGTTTCGCAGTCATCGAACTGCGACCACTTGATGACACAGAAGCAGCCGGTCGGCTCTTCCAGCACGGTGCCGAGAATGTCGCCGTTGTGGCTGAGCATGTTCCACTCGTTGTCGTGCTGCACCCAGGAGTGGTTGAGGGTGGTGTTCATGCCTGCACCTGCTGGTTGTCAATCCAAGCCTGCGCGGACTCAATGGTGGGGAAGTGCTCCGACACCTGCTCGCCGTCTTCGTTGGCAGTGACCGCGTAAAACTTCCCAGGGTCGCCCTCGTTTTTGTACAAGTTGACGTCGATGCTGCCGAAGTAGCCGTACATCTGGTTGTCGTCGCTGAACACTGCGTACGACTGGACTTTGAGTGTGCTCATGTATCCTTCTTTCGTTAGTAGATGCGAGGCCCCTGGTGCTTGTCCGGCTCGGGGGCCTCTCTGCTTTTCTAAGCGGCTTTGCCCGGGCGGCGAGCAGGTTGTGCGTCACCGCTCGCCGCCCCGTCTGTGAGGCTCAGGCTGAGGATCCGCCGTAGCCGTTCCTGCTGTTCAGTTGTCAGTTCCGGCGCGTCCGCTGCGAGCTGCTGGGCGCGGGCCAGAAGTGCCGGTGTGAGAGTCATGCTGTTGTCTTGTTCTTACCGTACTGGCGACTAGTGACAGTTTCGCTGTCACTTCTGACCAAAAAGAGGTCATCCACGCCAACCCCAAAAAACTTGGCGATCGCGGCTGCCTTCTCCGGCGTCACTGACCGCTTGTCCAGAATCTTGCCAACCATTGAGTGGTTCCCAACCCACTTCTGCTGCTTGTCGTCCCATCTCATCCACCCGACCGCGATCGCTAGTTCCCGATGCGTGACGTCCTGGACGAGCATGAGCTTCTTGATGATCTTTGGATCCCTGACGAGCATCCAAATCCCCCCTTTGCTAGGCCCCTGTGCCCGTTGTAGTTGTCGTCTCACGGTATCTCCTAGCGGTGGCCGGTGTCCAGTCTTCCTGGCAACTAGTGTCAGTCCAAGTGGACAGGACTGTCAAGCGTTGCACCGAAAGTTCACCCAAGTCAGGCGTAACTTGCGCGTCAACAGGCGTGACACACTTACAGAACTGGTGGACACTGGGGCTAGCACTGCCCGACAGTGCTGGTGGACAGTCCACCTAGCGCCCGTGACAACTTGAGTGGAGACTTGTGCCCGTGAGTGAACCGTTGCACGCCGTGGGTGTGCTCATCGAGGCTGTGAAGGCGGTTGAGCATTGGTCCGATTTGGAGTTGGCCGAGCGTGCCCGGGTGCGAGGCTTCGAAGTGTCCCGATCCAACTTGAACCGGATCAGGCGCCGGCCACCAGAGTCTGTGTCGCTCAACCAGATCCGCATGCTGTCGGCAGCGTTGAACGTGCCCGAGCTGCGGGTTGCGTCCGCGTACTTCGAGGCGCTCGGGTTCCCCATCCAGGCGAGTACACGCGGCGGCGTCGTGGAAGCGATCAGCGAAGCTGGTGCGCTGAATTCAGATGATCGTGAACTGCTCATAGTTCTGTACAGGACGATGCTCAAACAGCGGAAGCGGTCTGACAGCACAAAGGTGCAGGACGACACAGCAGATGGACAGGGATCTAGCAGCACCGACGTTTCAAGTGGTACAACTACCGGACCCGAGGCTCAGACCACGACGCCGAGGGGAACCTACGTGTACCAGTCTGACCCTGGTGACACGACGGCCACCGATCCGGGAGACAACGATGCGGTTGAGCAGCAAACGGTTGATCGAGAAGTATGACGCCTTCAAGGATGCGGCGCGTCGCTGGCCGGATTGGCGGCTGGTGGTGAGGAAGATCGACATCAGGATCGGCGAGACGATGCCTGAAAAAGTGGTGATGAGGCGGGCGAAACGGATCGTCATCAACGAGGAGTGCCCGAACATTCCGTTGGTTGCAGCTCAAGCTGTTGCGCATCTTGACCTGGGGCATCATGAGGCTACGGGTTGGTTGACTGAGGAGCAGCGCAAGAGTGCGCTGTGGCTGGGGAAGATGCGCGTGGACGACGACGAAGGTTGGCCGGCGATTGACGGTGAACCGTCGCAGCCGATGGACGGCGTGAACGTCGCCTGAACCCGCACAAACAGCACCCCCGCAAATGTGAGGCTTGCGGGGGTGATGTGCGTTTAGGCGTCCATGCCAGTCTAAGTGCCGCCCTCCTGTTCGACGGTCAACGTGAATCCGCTGCCGTGTGGGTCCGGTGTGCGAGTGAAAGTTCCAACCCACTCGTCAAGTTCGGCTGCCGTGATGTGCGCCGAGCCGCCCAACTTGGCAAGCAGGATTGCGATTGTGCGGTGGAAGTCGATTTGCGTCTCGCGCAACTGTTGAGCCAGCTCCAACTCTCGAGGCGTGGCCGGGGGGCGAAGGGGTGTCAGTTCAGCCATCAACGCACCTTACAGCGAACGATTTTGGTGCGGTGCGTTCCGCCGTACGAACCCTTCTTGACCCACACGTCACGACCGTAACGCTTGGCGCTGTACCGGTACTTCGTGACCCACGCGCCGGGGCCGTAGTAGTACTGAACGGTCAAGCAACTGTTCTTGGGCTGCCACACCTTGATGCCGTATGGCTTGTCTTTGCTGCTGAACTTGCAACGAATCGTGCCCCTGTTGCCACGCTCCACTACCAGCGCACGACCAGTGATCCGTCCATCCTTAGCGCAGTGGTATATGGCGCCCGTGTAGGAACCACCCGAGTTACGTTCCCAGTTCTTCATCGTGACTGCGCTCGCACCCGTAGGTGCCGCGACCGCGACTGTGAGAGTCAACGCCAACGAGGCGACCGCGATTGCGGCGGCCCTGACGGCATGGGTAATCTTTGACATGTCTAACTCCTAGATAGTTGGACCGTGCCCCGGCCTGATGCCCTCAGGTGCGGGGTTCTTATCTAACAACTGTAGCGCCGAAATGGCACAGGTTGTCAAGCATGTTGACGCAGCGTCATGCGTCTATCCTCCATTGGACGTCGATGTCGTCGGGGTTGAACTTGGCCCCTTTGCGGGTGGGGTTGACGACGATGCGGGCAAGGGTGCCGATGACTGCGCGGCGTCGGTCGACGGGTTGGGTTTGCCACACGATCGCGGCGTCGGGTGCGTTGACCAGGGGCTCGAGGATGGCGGCTGATGTGTTCTTGGTGATCTTCGCCCGGGTCGCTTCGATCAGCTCGCTGGTGCGAACCTTCGCTGTCTTCCACTCGGCCACGCTCATGTCGCCTGATCCGCGCATCTTCGTGTTCTCTTCTAGGACAGCTTCGAGCCGGCGCACTTCGTCCTGTAGCCCGGTGACGTTAGGTGCGTTGTTGTCGACCAGCAGCCTGTCAGCGTCGGGTCGGTTGAGTCGGGCTGTCACGACAGCGGCGATCCATTCGTCCACGTTGTCGGCGTTCCTGCCGACGCGCTTGCAGTCGGTGCAGCGGTACATGCGGACTTTACGGCTGGTGTAGCCCGTGGTCATCGGACTGCCGCACAGACCGCAGGTGAGCAACCCGGACAGTAGGTGCAGGCTGCCTCGGTGGCCGACGAGTGGGTGGCTGGTGACGATGTTGCAGGCGGCCCGCCACACGTCTTCGGTGACGATGGGCTGCCACAGTCCTTGACCAACGATGACACCGTGACGTGCTCGCAAACCTGCGTTGCGGGGGTTGAGGAGTAGTTGCCGCAGGGATGATTGACGCCACTGGTTGCCTTGGGTGGTTGTGACACCAGACTGGTTGAGGGTGCTACAGATGTTGGTTTGTGCTGCGCCCATCAGGATGTCGTTGTAGATGCCGGCAAGGATGGGCGCCTCTTCGGGGTGGTGTTCGCTGCCACCGTCCAGGAACCCGAACGGTCGCCGGTTCGCCCACGGTTTCCCCATCTGTGCCCGTTGGACGTGTGCTGCTTTCTGGCGGGCCGACTTGGCTTCCATCTCGCCCCGGGCAATGGATGCTTTGATGCGGGCGAAGGTGCGTCCGTTGTAGTTGGACAGGTCCGCTTCGCCGTTGGCGGTGACGAGCTTCAACCCTTTCTCTTCGGCTGCCTCGCACCAGTCTTCCAACTGTCGGGGTTGGCGGGTGAGTCGGTCCAGGTCGTAACAGACGATGGCGTCGAACTCGCCTGCTTCAAAATCTGACACCATCTGCTCATACGCTGGGCGCAGCGTGGTCCGTTTGGATGCGCTAATGCTGTTGTCGGCGTACTCGCGCACGAACTGCCAGCCGCGTTCACGGATGAGCCTCATGCACTCCTCGCGCTGCCGCTCAACAGCGAGGCCCAGCCCTACAGCGTCAAGGGAGATGCGGAGATAGATGACGACACGGACAGGGGAGGTCACGCCTTGGGTGCACCCTCATTAGTCAATGAGTTAGCCCGATCCGTCAGCCAGCAGCACCACTCGAACGAACGATGGGCAGCAGCGCGGGCCGCGTCGTGCAATGCATCCACTTGCGCTTGGCGCGCTCGCTCGCGCTCAACGGTGAGTGCTTCGGCTAGGCGTCGAACTTCGGCAACCAGCGAAGTCTCAGCCTTGGTGTCAGGTCGGTGGTCTACAGACTCAAGCACCCAAGCCAACTCGGGGTCGATGAGGCTACGTGAACGGTCGGTGGTTTCGGTCATGCATCGGACCATACCAGTTGGTGTGCGTGTTTGGCTACAGCACTAGGGCCAGCAGAGTCAGCCAAGACGTATGGAGAATGTCTCCAACGGTTCGGCTGTCAGTGAGGTTGGCACTGCTCGCCAAAATAGTTGAAGAAAGTTGGCTAGGTGTATTGCGCGGTGTATGTCACGAATGCCATACTAGAGACATGAACACGACAGCAGCCCGCACCGCACTCACCACCATCGGCCAGACCGTTGAGGTTGAGGTCATCGACTTCGCCGCCGCTGGGATGCCGAAGGTGTGGGTGTCGGCCACCGTCATCGACGCCACCCCGAACGGCAAGCTGACGAACGTCACCTACCGTCGCCACGACTGCACCGACAAGAACGGCAACGGCTTGGTTCAGTCCACGCTGGTTGGCCCTCGCGGTGGCAACAAGCAGATCCGGCTCGCCCGATGAGCGAGAGGGATGGTGTTTGCACTTACAACAAGCCCCCGGAAAAGGAAAGCATGATCACGGAAGTAACCAAATGCCCCAACTGTGACGGATGCGGGTACGACCCCGACGAAGTGTTGTCAGAGGACCAACTCTCCGCCGAGGAGTGCTGCCCGGTGTGCATGGGTATGGGGCGGCTCAATGCCTAACGCCCCCCGCGACGACAACAAGGCTCGCACCGTCCGTGTGCCTGACGAGCTGTGGGAGCAGGCCCGCCGTCGTGCTGCCTCTCGCGGCGAAACCGTCAGCGAGGCAGTGCGCAAGTCGCTGGTCAACTACAACAAGCCCCGGAAAGGGGAATCATGAGTTTCGGCTTGGATGTTCGGGTGGATCACCCGGACGGTTACAGCAGCATGTTTGAGGTCGTGGACGGTCACACCTACAACTTGGCGCCGATGTGGTGCAAGGCGCTGGGGATCAACAGCACAAGCGACCTCGGCGGAATGAAGTGCGCGGACTTGTCGGAGGGTTTAAAGACAGCCCTCGTTGACATTGCTCGCAATCGTCGTGAGTACGAGGCTTTGAATCCTGCGAACGGTTGGGGCGACTACGACGGCTTCCGAGAAATCTTCACGAGGTTTGCGTTCACCGTCTGGGAGCACCCCACCGGCGTCGTTGAATGGAACGGCTGATGACCGCCACCAAGCAGGTTTCGTTCATCCTCTCCTGCGACTGGCCGGCTTGCGACCGAACGATCGTGGCCGAGGTCACGTCGGAGAACGCAGCCCGGTACTGGGTGGCTGGCAAGGGATGGTTCTTCAAGAACCGCAAGGACTACTGCAACCAGCACGCTGCCGGAGCGGGGAAGGGGTCAGCATGAGGATCGGTGGCGTCGGTTTCCGGAAACGCAAGCAACTCCGCGACGGCAAGAACCTCGACATTTTCGCCAACCAGGATCTGGGTCTGCCCTCGTTTTCGTTTCGGCTGTGGGATCGGGTGACCATCAACCCGACCGCGAGGCGCGGCAACAGGGTGACGGTGCGGATCCGGCCAGGATGGACGTGGAAGCTGTGAGTGACGAGACACCAGACCTAGACGCCATCCGCCGGAGGCTGCCGGACATTTCCCGCGAAGACATGTCGCGCACTGAGCAGGACCGGGCCGACCTATTGGCTGAGGTTGACCGCCTGCACTCATGGGATGGACTGATGTCTCTGCTTGATGAGCATTGGCCCGTTGACGTGTTCCCGACCACGGCAGACCGTGAAGATCGCGACACGGGGCCGCGCATCGTATCGCTGGTGCGACAACTCGCCGCCTCACGGGACACGGTGGCCCGGTTGACTAACGAGATCCTAGACCGAGACGGCTTCCCACCATCCGAGGCGTTGTCTCGGTTCTGGGCCTGTCTTGTGCATCCAGTCTGTGACGGATTAGCGCCGTCTTGCGCAATCGTGGCCAAACAGCGCTGCAACGTCGCCGTTGGTCCGCTCGGTGATCCTTACTATCACTGCGCTCTCCCTGAGAGGCACGACGGCAGCCATAAGCACCTAAGAGCGTGACTAACTCGTTACCGCTAACCCGCCCCCGTTGCCCCGTTACCCTTAACAATGGTCGTGTCCATAGCCTGATGAAGGAGTCCAGTGAGTAGCCAGCCGCCGCCGAACTATCCGCCGCAGGGTCAGCCGTACGGTCCCTACAACCCGGGGCCAGCTCAGCCGTTGCCGAAGCCGAAGAAGTCCCGCAAATGGTTACTGGCCGGTGTGGGCGGGTTCCTGTTGGGGACGATCATCGGGTGCGCTGGCGGATCGGCGGAACATGCGACCACCGCTGTCCCTGCTGCCGGCCCTGCACCCACGGTGACAGTCACGCAGCCCGGGAAGACGGTGACCGAGCCGGGTAAGACGGTGACGGAGAAGGGGAAAGCTGAGCCGGCACCCACGGTCACGGTGACGGAAAAGGCGCCTGAGCCGGAACCGACCTCAGATGAGGAAGGCGGCGCACAAGACGACGGCGCCATCTCGGACGGCACCTACCTGGTTGGGGACGAGATCAAAACCGGCAAGTGGCAGTCACCTGGTGTCGCCGATGGTGAGCCGTACTGCTACGCGCAAACCGAAACCGAGGACGGCGACATCCTCGAGCAGGAAGTCACCCCCAAGGGTAAGACTTTGATCCGCATCACCAGCAAGGCGTACAGCTTCACGTCCAGCGGCTGCGGGGAATGGAAAAAGGTCGGGTGATGCATCAGCCCGCCTGCTGCCGTCTCTGATAGGTAGCCGGATCCCCCGAACGGCACACAACCCCCGCCCTGACGTGGCGGGGGTTGTTGCGTTTCTAGCGGGTTGGTCCGCAGGCGCGTCGCACGTTGTCGTAGCTGATGCCCAACCCTTTGATCTCTTTGTCGGTGAGCCCTCGTCGCACTGCCTCGTCTCGCAGGTGGTCGTGGATCTTCTCCAACGTCCAGCCGCGTTTCATCTTGAGGTCGCGCATTGCTTGGTCTCGTTGCTGCCGGGCTTTCATGGGTGCTACGGCTGCGTCTATGGCGGCTCTCACTAGAGGGTCGTCCTCGGTCACCGTTGCTCCCGTCGCAGGCATGGTTGCCAGGTACAAACCTACCGGTAGCGGGTGCGTTGCGGCGATGCTCACCCTTGCGTCTGCCGAGGCTTGCGGAGGTCGTAGGCAAGGATGCCTGTACGGAGAAGGGCGAACGTTCCCGCGTAGATGAAGGCGTACTGCCAATCGAGTGCGTAGAACATCAGCATGGATAGCAACAGCACGAACACCAGTATGATCCGGTACTGCTTGATGAGTGACTTGTCCGACCTCACCCCTGACCTCCCGTCTGCCCAAGGTAACCGTCGCGCTCACTGCCGGACAGCGACCAGATCTGCGGTGGCTGCACAGGCGACACCGGGGCGGCAACAGCGGCTTGTGGGAACGGGGTCAGGTACTGCTGCGGGTCGGGCTGGATGAATTCCTGCGGCTCGTCCTGGTTGCGTGTGTTCCAGAAGTGGCGACCCACCAGTGCAGCGGCGATGAGCGCGAACGCTACGGGCACCATCCAGAAGTGACCGTCCAGCAGCCACCGGATGCCGGCCACGATCGTTGGTGCCAGTGGCAGCACACTGAACAGCCCAATCCAGCGGAAGATGCCCTCGTCCTTGACGCCTGTCACCTGATTGGTTTGGGTCATGATCGGTGGAGCTTTGCGGGCAAGCACGATCAGCAGCAGGGCGATGAAGCCAGCAAACCCCAACAGGGTGCCGATCAACCAGGCGATAATCATGCTGCTCTTCTTTCGGGTGTGGTGGTTTCAGTGTGAAGGGCGGGTCTGACAGTTCTCATGCGGCAACCCCTGACTCAACGGAGACGTGCACGTGGTCGGTGTGCGGGTTGCTGGTGCCGTGGTAGGGACGCCAGCCTCGGTTCTTTTGAGCTGCTGACCAGATGTGCCGGTTCCAGATGACGTATTTGACGTTGAGCACGTCGGCGTTCGCGACCATGTATTTGCTGATCTGGTTCCCGAGCGGCACGTTGCGGACCATGATGTCGTCGGCGTTCCCGGTCGCATGATCGGAGAGTGTGTTGGTGCCCGCAATGTTGCGGTTGCTGTACCCGCCAATGGCGGAGATGCACGGCGCCTTCTTCACAGCGCATCCCCACTTCTGCTTGGTGATCTTCTGAATGTAGGCGGCTCGAGGGCTGTACGGGTTGCCCCTGCCTGCCGGTTGCGAGACCAGTTTCACATCCGATCCGCCGACCTCGAACCCTTTCGCTTTGCCGTTCAGGAAGTCCATCGCCGCCTTGTAGGTGCCACCAGGGCGGACCTCGAAGTGCAGGTGGGCTGCGGTGCTGTTGCCGGTGTCTCCCACTTCTCCGATCTTGTCCCCGGCGTTGACGTGCTGCCCTTTCACCACGGTGATCTTGGATGTATGCCCGTAGATGTTGGTGTAGCCGCCCGTGTCAGTCTTGATCCAGATCGACTGCCCGTAGCCCTTCCCGCCGCCCACGTAGTCGACGGTGCCGGCTGCTGCTGCGCTGATCCGGTCGCCCATGTCTTCGTTCTTTGAGCCTCGGTTGATATCGACCCCGGTGTGGCCGGCGTAGGTGCCGGTGGAACGACCAGCGACCGGCCAGGTGACTTTGATCGACTCTTCGGTGGACCCCATGCCCGACCCGGGAACGGCGGGGCAGAACGATGGCTGCTCACCGCTGTCTGTGGGCGGGTTGATCTCAACGCCGGGACCGGATGGGCGGGACGGCATAGCGCCCACCAGGTCGTCGTACAGGTGCGCTGTCCTGCTGGCACTCT
>Ga0210040_10000301_pt1 | contig 85228 bp, 51 predicted proteins | sample CryGeyCG12114_NA_FD_185462 | JGI IMG/M metagenome (GOLD analysis project Ga0210040, IMG submission 185462) | Groundwater microbial communities from aquifer - Crystal Geyser CG19_WC_8/21/14_NA (SPAdes) (version 2) | ecosystem: Environmental > Aquatic > Deep subsurface > Groundwater | place: USA... | reverse complement strand
AGACTAGCTGATGAGACTACCGAAAAACGATAAAAACCCCTAATTATTATTACTGGTTTTTTGTAATATTAATATAAATAATTCCTTATAACCCGGCTTCGTCGGTATACCCTTGCTGAGGTTTATTTGTAAGCGTGATGATGAGTAACACGCCATTAGTTTGTGGTTTAAGGTCTGAATATACCTTCGCATGTATTTAGGTAGATACAGGTGATGATGATGAGTTAATGCAACCACTTTGCTAGCAAATGACTTTGCCCCCAGTTTGAGAATTCATTGGATGGATCCATTGGATCCTGTAAATAGATGGGCTAAACTTGTGGACCCGCTTATTGAGATTATTACATTTTTAGTAAAGAGTAGGAATGATAAAGGCTTGAGCAGACGAGTGAAAAAAAAAATCATTGATGACGTCCTTAAGTTTTGTTGTTAGGTAGGATGATAAAGAAATTCTTTGTGAACTGAACTAAATGAATGCACAAATTGAGTTTTTAATATCCATGAGCACATCTTGAATCACGATGTTTGTTCACGTAATTGTTGTGCAGAGAAGTACACTATTATTGCCCTCGGTCCGTTTCCTTGTGTTTTATGTGTGGCTATTTTTATCTCCCATCTCATCTCCTAATTCATTCAGTTGTATGAGTCTATTAGTATTGGTTGTATAGTTAGTTTGTTCCTTGTGTAATCACAGACTTGTTTGTTTCCTAAATTGCGTTGGTCTATGCGTACCTATGCGCTCGGGCTTAAGAGGCTCAAAAAAAGTGTGTGCAATGTGTTAAAATAAGAAACTGTATGGCTTCAGTGGTGTAGTCCAAATTTTTCTTAATTACCAACTGACCGTTTAAGAAGCGTGCTTTGATTTCTTTATATGTCTGTATGCTCGGTAAGATAATGTTATTTTCTGAGGCAATCCTTGCTCTTATGTAGCAAGTAAGTATCTATGCTAACTATTATAGATTTAAATTAGGACATGAGTCTGATTCATATGGGATATTTGCACGATTAGTGCGGTATAAGTTACATTTTCCATTGTTATTAATGTTGGAATGTTAGTTTGAAATGATGGAAACCAAAAGAGAAGTTAGCCATAACGATACTGACTGTTTTCAAACCCACTGCAATACTTGAATGCAATAATAATGATGATGAAGCTGTGTATGAAATAATTGTAGCCATATTGCCAAATTTCGTAAATGATTTGAGGGACCGTGTAAATTATATAGTGGTACGTTTCTGATCAACTGACCAACTAACTAAATTATAATAAATGTGCTTAAAAATTGTGAAAAAAACGCAGCTTATCTAGCAATACATGCAACTAATGCAATACAACATTCAATAGTTGCACCGTGTGTGTGTGTGATTTATGTCTGCTAATGATGCTAATGGTGATCTCATGGTGGCATTCTCTTTTTTCTTGTTTGTTATTGTTCATTATTATTTTGCTCATCGCACACACACAATGAATAATACATGTTGGGAAAAAATAAAACCTATATTTTCCACAGAGTCGCACACTCGTTGAATGCCTGAAAGTGACCGCTCTTGTCACAATTTATATAATCGCCATCATCAAAGCTCAAGATTTATGTGCTCTTCTTGTGTATCAAAGCTTTCGCGTAGTTATATAGTTTCTTATGAAACGCTAGAAAAGATCACTACTTTCTGACACAAAATCTCAAATTATAAGCTCTAATGCGGGCATAGTGATGACCATTCATAAAGTGCATTACCATTGCAAGGCAACATACAAAACGATCTCTTGCTCTTTCATAAGTTGACGCAAAATAGTGAGGAAAAATAAATATGAGCCCGCAATCACGGATAAATCACCAGTATAAACACCATTATCGCTTTATGATCACACAGTAATCATATCTATCATACTGTGGCGCATTGCGTGCTCAGCACAGTTACATGAATGAATAGAGTGACTGACTGTGAGTATATGTATGTTCCATTTGTGACATTTTATGGTCGACAGGGGATGATGAAGATTCTGCATTAAATTTCTCGTGATGACCGTAATTGTGTTCTTGTGTGGATTGTAATTGAATTTGGGTGTGACATTATTGTATGATAGGGACTGCAGACTGCACGTACTGCTTTGCAATTTCCCAAAACCCATATGTTTGAAAGTAAGACGTGTGACATGTTTGCCCTATGGGGGCTCAATTACAGGCAAAGGGAATGACGGTGTTGGGGCAGCCTGAATTGGATTTTTCTTGCGTCATTTGTGTGTACAAGTAACTGACTGTAGGATATATAGGAAAAAAATGGAAATGAGGAAGGGAGTGTTATTAGACAGTAGTGTTGCGGTAATCATTTAATCATTAGCTTAATCTTTTGTACTTAAGTAAGCTCTATTGCATGAGAGTTGGACTTAGTTAGCATTTTATGAAATAAGTTAGTATGTGTGTATGTGAATATTGGTACGTTGGATTGATTAGTAATTTGTTAAGTGAGACCTTTATAAGTTTTTATGCCACTTTTTTAATTTACAGTGCAATGGTTAGTAGGGTAAGTTTATTTGATCCTGGGAGTTAAAGTGGATGATATGGAAAAGATTAAGATGCCATTACTTAAGTAGAATTGAGACGCAAATATTGATAAAAGTGATTAATTGATGAATATGGGAATTATTCAGCAGGATGCTTGTCGGATCAATCAGATCGGATCACCCTCCAATCCGATCCGAAATCTGAAAAGCTAATCCGATCCAATCGCGCGCGATCCGAATTCGATCCGACAGTGATCTGATAAGAATATTCAATAAATTTTGCTACATACAGAGAAATAAATGCGCTCTGCATTTCAAGCATACGAAAAAATACAATATGAATGAAATATTTCGAAATAAGTTCAGTAGAGAAGTTTACTGGCGCGTGGTGCAATACAAAAAGTTCGATTTTTCCTCGTATGGAGTAGGAGTTTAAATCATACATTGACCCAGTGTAGGAAATACAATATTCCTATCGGATCAGATTTTACACTGATCCGATACGACAAAATTGTCGGATTTCGGATCGTATCCACCTCGAATATGATCCGATCCGATAAGCATATCCTTCAGCAGCCCCGAAATGTGATGCAATAGTACAAAACCAGCCATTAGAAATACGAAAAATGATCATGGCAAATAGACTGGCATGTTATTTTTGACTTAACAAAATGTAGTTTAATGCTCGTATGAAAAAGTCAAAAAGTTATGATTTGTATTCAGTTAGTGTAATATAACTTTTTGTGTGTAAAAGCTGTCTAGTTTACTAACAGTCTACATAACGGGCTGAACAGTTATTGACTATAGTAAGAATTTTATGTATATTTGGCGGACGAAAAAACTGCTTAATTATTATTCCCATGTGTGACTTTAGCTTAGAAATGCTATAATGATAATAAAATAGCAGACATGATAAATGATTTAAAAACACTATAGTAGACGTCATCACAGGTTATCATTTCAGTTGCAATTGCAAGCTGAAAACCCAATGAGGAATTAATTGGCGTAGGAACAAACACATGTCCTTGTAGGTTTTCCTTGAGAGATGAGAAATATGTCTCACCAACTAGTTACCTGCTCTAGATAGAATCTTTTAGTGGTTATTTTTTTTAAATACACGCAGTTAAAGGCATTTTGAGCTGACTGAACTGTTGAATAGCCGTTTTGATGTTCTCATTGTATTCATACATTGATTGAGGTGGGAGTCGTGTGAAAAACCATTGTCTAGGTTTCGATCAAATATCTTTTGCAGCAGCAGCAGTAGCATTTCTACAACTGGCATGATTTTGTGTCATCCACGTTGCGACACGTTTAATACGTGTATTTATGAGAAGCATCTTTGTTTTCTACCTGGAAGGTGTTGAAATTTTCGATACATTCATACTTTGCAGTTGTATGGTTCCTGATGACGTTTAATTAGTTCATAAATATTTAATTAATTAGTCTCACGTGTTTTTGAGATTGGGAAACTCTTTTCGCTAAATTATTATTATTATTGTTTATTGCAGATTTTTCATTAAATCCACATATTCGCTTTACAATATATTAGTTAGACAAGAAAAAATATAAAAAGTCAAAACAGCAGTCGATTCCATTCTTTGTACACTACACTGCATTATTACAAAAGTCTGCAGCATCAACTAAGCTACTAATTATCATGTTATGACTTTGCATCACCCGTAATGTGCTGAAAACATCCATTTTTAATATTTCATTTTTCATTGAGTAAGTCATTCAGTGAGAGTAAGTGTAGTATTAAAGTATATTTTAAATGTCTTGACTTGAAAGCGTTTTTAAGTCTTTATTAAAAATAATAAATGGTAATGGGATAATATCGGGATAATAAATGGTAATAATCTGTATATAGTTTCATTTCATATTCAGATGTTCTCGTTCATTAAACAATAATCGATGTTTGTAGTTTTGGTTTGTATCAATTAATGTTCTTCATTTTTATTTGTATGTCTTCTAGTGTTTGTAGTTTAAGCAGTTTGTGAACCTCATTAAATTCTGAAAGACCTGATACAGGTCTATATGAAACGTCCAATTATGATCGTAACATATTGAATTTGTATTTTTTGAATCACGTCATTACATAATTACATAAACTATTTAATCTGCTCCAATTTTGGCAAGATTTGAGTATTTGAAAATGTATCGCGAATGCTGTTGTGTGTTTTCGTTGGTTACCATACGTGACGGGACAGTTTGATATTGATAACAGTGAATGTGACTAGGATTTAACATTTAAGAAGGCCTATGAGTATGAACCATGAGCTACAGACCTTAATATTACTGGATGTTGGGATATTACAGATCAATCTTAAACAACTTAAAGGCTCAGGCATGCACGTGCTTTAACTTTAATTTTGCGAAAGAGCTCTTAGTTCTTAAGATTTGGGAGCTGTACGACGTGCCTTATCTCTACACGAAAGTGCTACTATATTTATTTAAGTTGAATAGGATTTGATAACTTTCATTGTAAACATTTTTTCATTTGCTCCTTATGACTTTGAGACCAATATTTTCATACTATTTTAGCATTCGGAGACACGGACAGGATTTGATTGAGGGTTTTTACTCCAGGGGAAAAATTAGACGGAAAATACACGATAATTCAAGATCTAGATTTTTCTGTTCTGAATTAAATGCCTGTGTGCTATACTATGCTATACTCGTATTATATATTAATGATATTTTGCCTGGACTTGAAATCAAATTGTATGTTCCCGATATCTTGCGCATCATAATTAAATTACGACGTACCTAATGACTATCTGAATTCGTTTAAATGACAATCCGAAAAAAAACTTTATTAAATCCTACCTGCATAATGTCGTAAACTAACTGAACTGTGTACTGTACTAATGATTGTTTGTTTTATTTGCTCAGGTCATCGAAGTCTGCTGCGACTAAACAATCCTTATGCTTCCCCTCTGGTGGACGCAAGTGGATCTCTTCACGATGCCAATAATAATCATGCTGACCAAGTGAGCCACAACCCATTTCTATCAGGTACCTCTCGGTTCCAGTCAACACAACACCAGCAACATTTGTACGCTGGGCATTTCCCTGTACCAAGTCCGGCCATAAGTGATATTGGTTCTGACGCTATTCATCGTGGAAGATTTCCAGTCAACTCCGATTTGCAGCATCAACAATTTTTACCCTTTCCTTCAGCAGCCAATTCTAGAGTGGCTGGTGAGTCTGCTCGAGCTACGAAATCTTTTGTGCCATCTACTGGCATAATTGGCAGTCAAAGTGGCCACAGAAACAGACAAAGGGACTCTGAACGCAATTTTGTTCCATCACCTCCAGTTGCACCTTCAAATCGTCAGTTTAGTAACTATGGATCCGCCAATGTTAATGATGATGATGTAATTTACGTATATGAAGATTCTGAGTCCAGTCAAGACTCGAGAAATCGGGATCCAGCACAGAGAGCCGTTTCTTCTGGTTCACGATTTAGTCGTCCAGCCTCAGGTAGACGTCCAGGGCTTGTGCTCAACAGAGGAAGCACTAGCAAAGAGCGAAGGAGGGAATCTTCACTGTCCATTAGAGGTTCTACTCGTAAACCAATCAGTAATGAGAATGAGCACGAACAAACTCCAGAAGTTCAACCCGTAGACACGACAGTGGAAAGGCGGAGAAATGCATTTTTTTCACAGAGTAGAGGCAGAACGAGATCAAGATTTAGTACCACATCCTCCCCTCCTTCAAAATCAGCCGACAAGTCTACCTACATCCCTTTAACGGATGAAGAAGATGAGGAAAATGAAACTCGTGAGTCGGGCAGCTCCCTGTTTTCCGGAAGAAGGGTACAAGGATCCAGTAGTAGGGGCAACTATCAATCCCAAAATAACATACTTCAACAAAGCTCAACAACCAACTCACCAATTCCACTTACAACGACTCCAAAAATATCGAGACGAAACAATCACTTTTTGAGAAATCGAGGTAAATTCTCAAAGTTATCCACTACTGCTCCTTCTTTGCCAAAAGAGCCCATCAGTGTGGAAAAGTCTGGTCAAGAAAAAAACCGATTCACTGTGGAACCGCGACCCCCAGTGCCACCAAAGTTAGATGAAAAAACATTGACATCGAAAAGTTCTGCTGGCTCATCCGCTGCCCCTGCTTTCATAGGGGGAGATGATGATGAATACTATACTGTGGAGTATATTGAATATCCTGACTACCACTTCCCTGACGAGCAATATGAAGAAAAACTGAACACCCAAGTGAAACCAACTCCGTTTGAAAAAACGGAGAAAAAGGTGACAGTTTCAGTGTCCAGCAGTCGAACTACTGCCCGAACAACTACTGGTACTACCACTACAACCACCTCTACGACTCCGAAACCAGCAAAAAAGAAAAAAGAATCGGTGGTGGAAATACCGACCCGTCCAATTGATGTCGTAGTTTCCGTCGCAACAACAAGAAGTGTGAGCAGTAGTAATAGTAACAATGGCGATTTGCCTGAAGAATTGAACAGTAAAGGAATTTCTCTTTCACCGGCGTCTAAACCCAGCACACAAACAATAGATGCTGTGCAAAGCAGCCGTGATGCTAAGCAAGCAGGAAAGGCGCTTTTATTGAATCCGACAAGCACCAAGCTACTAGACAGTATGACTTCCAGTGCGGAGATGTCTCCAGAATATTACGAAGAGGAATACAGCTATCCAGATAACTATCCCGTTTTATCTACTGGCGATGAAAAAAAAGTGTCACAAGTTGTCACCAAATCTGTGTCATCCAGCACATCGGTAGACACTCCAGGAGCTGTTGAGAATGAGCGGCGAGTGAATCTAGTGTCTAGAAAGTTGCCATCGAAAAGAGATGAGATCCCGTTGGCCCATTACGACACATTTATTAACCAAGAAGAGTATCTGCCCGTTGCGAAGCCGGTGAGTACTACTACTACGACCACGGAGAAACCTAGTACTACTACTGCACAAACAAGACCTGTGGCTTCGTTGGCTAGCTTGGACATTCTACAGGATATTCAGTTTGCTCAGGTGTCTGCTGATTTACTCCCTCCGGGTTTCAAATCTCCATCCAAACCAGTTCCAAGCACTGCTAGTACGACGACGACTACTACTACTACTACAGAAAAGCCAACTACGGAGAAGAGCGAAAGCAGGAAACCATTTTCGTTGTTCCCTGCTGTGAAGTTTGCAGAAGTGGACAGTTCCCTTCTCCCTAAAGGATTCAAGCCTAATACGTCTGTTGTGGAGATTGTGTCTGAAGATTTGGATCCGTCTTTGCTTCCCAAGGGTTTTAAACCTGTGACAGAAAGTATGAGCACAGCAAGAACTACTACTACTACACTGAAAACTACTAAGAATCCATTGGATGCTATTCTCAAGAAAGTTCAATTCAAGGAGATAGCTTCTCCGGACTTGATTCCGGCTGACTACACGACTAGCACAGTGCCATCAGTGCCGAATAATAATCCACTTGTGGCCAATATTGTTTCTAAGATCAACTTCGCTATCCCTGCTAGTCTGTTGCCCAAGGGGTATAAGAAACCAGAAGAAACTAGTGATTCTACTACTGTTGCTCCTGTCAGCTCAACTACGGTGAAAGCCCCGGGTGGACTTGTGTTCCCAACTCGTCCTGGTATTTCCAGACATGTTCGTCCCGGAATTCCACAGGCACCAAAGGGTGAAGCTCCTAAATTAGTTCCTGTCACTATTGCTGCAGGATGGCCCACGAGGAGTCCCACTGTCTTTACTGGATGGCCAACAAAGCCCACGGAGGCCACTACTACCTCCCGGACTACAACTACGGAGAGGTCTACAACTACCATGACCACTACGACTCGGAGGACGACGACAGCTCCACCGATCAAAAGTAGTCCGTTTGGCGAGTGCTCTGAAGGAGCGTGCAAAATGGAAGCCACGCTAAGAATTATTGGAGGTGTTCGATGGAAGCCTGAGTATGCGGATATTAATACCGATGAGTTCAAGCTACTCAAGAGTACAGTGAAACGAGAGGTAATATTAGTTTGGGAATTGCATGGCATATCCCACAAGTGAGTGAGTGGGAATGTTTTTTGTTTTTATTTGTGCGTATGGATGCGTTGTGGAAAGATGGTGACTAAAGACTTGTTTTTTACAGTTGGACGGAGCTTATAGAGCCAGTGGGTTAGCTCCATTTTATCAAGGAGTAGAAATCGAGGCTTTCAAGTAAGTGTGCTTGTCGTATGGTTTGCGTTATATAATGCAATTAAATGATTTGTTATGTCCGATTTTGTTGATTCTATATTTGACTGACTGAATAGTGTTTTAATGTTTTTTTTTGTGTTGTCTAGCCGTGGCAGCGTGCTCGTAGACTACTTTGTTTTCCTGAATAATGTAGACAGGGAACTGTCAACCACAGATGTGCGTCGATTTTTTCATCAAGCGTTGCTAGACTCGGACCCAAGAGAAGTTCTACCATTTGCTTCTGATGATGCGTATATCAATGCAGAGGTGCCTGTTGATGGACGAGTGCGATTTGGTCGATACACCATTGACACACGCTATACGGACTTCAAAGGTTAGATCCGGTGCTGTATTGTAAATATTGGTATAGCTATAGTTGGCCCACTTGTTGCTTTATTGTAATTCCTGAGAATTTTTCAGACGGAATATATAGGATGTTTTTATTTAGACATCTAAATATAAACTGCAGTTTCAATTTCTAGTGCCTAGCAGTGGGAAAAAGATTTGATTACTTTTCCTGGTATTGCCGATTGATTACACACTCGGAACTGGGGTTTTGATTCAATTATTTTCCCTCCAGGCTTTTTGTTTCAATGCAAGTAAAAAACAGCTTGCAATCATAGCATCATAAATCATACAGTTTGTAGAGTTTTAAGACAGGGATCGTTCTATGGCTACCTTAATGATTGGCATTCTGATTCAACGATAATTATTTTGCTCTTTATATTTAAGAGCTATTAAAGATTGTATCATTGCATGCATATTCATGCTTATTGGTAAAAGTTATAAATCATTTTTCACTTACTCTCTCTTCTCCATAATACATTCAATGCGCGTTATCTTTCAATGCAATCTGTATTATAAATAGTTTGAGAATAGAACTTACTGCTTACTAACTTCATATAGTTTCATATTAACACTCTACCATACGAGCCAGCTATCACTCATTTCAGTTCCTGTTGCTTCTTCGGAAAATATCTGTTTTATTTACTTTTTAAACAAGTATTTTAAGAATCGAATACCAAATAGTCTCGCTAACAGCAGAAACTAAAATTCTCAAAACTTTGTTTATTGTGTCTATAGCTATTTAATTTCGTTCATTTAGCAAGCTAGCGACTGTGCACTATTCATGCGCTTTGTTTTTGATCAGCCATATTATTAAAATATATTTCATTTTTATGCTAGCCACAACTTTCACATGTCTGAAGTTTTGTTCAGATTGCATGCTATGGAAAATGAAGGCGAGTGCAGTGTGAACCTACCAGGTAGTATCATTATGTATCACATCGGTGACATGTGACATGTTTCACGTTGGAGGCAATCGAATTCTCACAGACGATGATCGTGGTTTGCGATGTCTATAGAATGGCATTTGTTCTGTTTATATATTATATTTCTTTAATTATGGATGCATGGAAAAATTATTACTCTTGTTTCTGTGAGTTTTATCTGAAGGCAAGAGGTTTATCATATCGTATCATATTACTTTTCCATCAGTGGCAAAGTATTGTGCTTTTTGGACTCCCGAAAGCGCTCGATCGGTACTTGTGTATGCATTGCATATCCTAATTATGAACTTATTAACGTTTAACTCCTCATCCTTGCGAATATATTTTTTGAAAAATAGTGTATGCACATGGGAACACTGATAGCTGATCTTCTACTAGCTATATAGATCATACTGATTAATATTATCTATTACTAAAATGGACGCGGATATTGCTAGCTTGTTCTTTCTGTAGACGGCAATTCATGCCAAAAGAATTCATGCTGCCCCACCTTCATCAGGAATTGGAGTATGTATTGGTCTTTGTTCTGATTTGAATAGGGAATCAGCTTTGAAGTAATTTTTACCACACCATACTAACTAATGATGGTATATAATTTATCACCATCCTTTTAGTATTCGAGAATAATGTATGAATGATTGTGAAAATGAAACAGCAAGGTCAACGATTTCTTATGCACGCTCCAATTTGTGCAGTCAGTTTATCTTGCTATAATTTTTCTCCTTTGTCTCATGGTCGCGAAACGTTCTCAATACATTTATATTGTAACCTCCTTTAGTCTTGATGAGTTATGTTAGCTGGTGGAGATGAAGCCCACGAAATGCGTAAAATTGATGGATAATTTTGCATTTCCTTTCATTCTTCATACTGTTTAAGAGGTGTGTTGAATTTTTTTGTTTCATTTTGCCATACGGAACGGTCTTTTTTTATTCCTTGATAAAGACTATCAACAAAATGAGGGAAGGAGTTTATGATTTCATTGTACAGAATACTCAATTGTAATGAGTGCTATGTAGTATGCCTTTACTTTTTAGCATATAAAGTAGAAATTTTGTATTTCTCAACATCGTCTTATATGTTTCGGAACGGTAATTTTAAATGTCTTGATATTAATTGTTTGATTTTCGTTAACAGTGCGTAATGATACGGAAACACCAGATGCACCAGAACCTGATCCCATCATTCCTCAATGGGGCATTGCCGTCATTGTCATTGGACTTGCCTCGTTGCTCTTTATCGTGATTTTTGGAGTCACTGTCGTAAGTATTTAGTGTTTGTTTAGTCATGTATTATATTTCCTGAACTGAACTTGTACTGTCCATGTAAATTTGATTTCAAAAAGGGTTAGTATGATACACTAAGGACAGCTTTTTTTTCTTCAGATCGTCAATCGTCATAAAAACTCAAAAAAGAAAAACACCGTTTCCCTAACTCAAGAAATGTTAAACGAGTTTAACAAAGGTCATTTGAGTGGCGGTGGGGTTGATAACTACGGGGCTGATGATCTCTACAACATGGACGACGTCTGGAATGATAAACAATTTGAAAAGACTTTTGATCGAAAACCTACAAAGGTTTGATTAATGATTCCTATTGAAGCAAAAAAATATATTTGAGTGGTTGGTGGATAGAATATAAAGGGTGTTAATGGTACTGACATGTATTATTTTTGTTCTGCAGAGATCAATGGGATCCGGAAAAGGATCAGGAAACTTTAATATATATGATAGTTGGAAGACTGAATGGAATGGATACTATTATGGTGGGAACTACTATGGGGATAGTGGATACGCACCTAGTCGAAGACGTTCTGACTATGATACTAACTTTTAAGCAATCTTAGGATAGTTTAAATATTTTTTATTACTTATGACCTACTCGGAAACTCACAGTTGTAAGCGAGCACTATATACGCATGTGTTTTTTTTTTGCAATTTTGTGTTGTTTCCTAATTTTATTCTTTAATTGCACTGATATGCCGTTGAGAAGTTAGACTTGTACTTTATTGGTGTGTTGATGGTAATACGTTTGGTGGATTTGAATCCATGATATATTTCTGTTTAGTTCGTGGAATTTGTTAGTATTTTAATCGCTCATCATAATTATATTCAATGATTCAGTTGCTGGCCGTAGTTTTTAAGTCTCACACATATCTTTCGATATGTGAATTCGACTCAAGCTCTATTATTCAAGAACAAGGCTATAAAAGTCGTGCGGTCCCTGTTGCGGAAGGACAAGTTTTGCTGTTCCAACCATGTTCACTGACTGTCTTTGTGAATCATATAACGTTTTTTCTAGTCACAACGGTGTGCAATTATTGCCTCCATATCTGCGTCATTGGGTACGACTGAATGTGCATAATTTGTCAGAAAATTGTATTCTTAAAATATATCATTTAGGGTTGTATGGATAGTGCTGCTATGCCTAATTTTATTATTGTATATTACAAACTGAACTGATAACAATTATTGTACATTATAAGTAAATATACTACGGTACGTATTAGGTAGTCCATTTGTTTTTATAGTGTAATATGATAGGTGCAAATGTTTGCTTTGTATTGTTTAGATGTTGTTCTCACGGGTGGAAAATATTTTTTGAAAAAAATTTTACCCGATAACCATTAATAATTTGCCCGAAAATTAACATACCGATCTGCTCATTTTTGAGCAAAATTTTTGAGAAATAGGGTAAAATTGCGGTATTTTTTAGTAAATTTGGGCCAAAATACGGTTTATGGTACATTTTTTGTTACTTGGGGCAATTTTTACCCGAAATTTTTAAAAATCTGCCCAAAAGTTGCCCCTACCCAAAAATTTTTCCATAACCTGGTTACCGAGTTATGATGGATTTTCCACCCGTGGTTGTTCTTGTAAAAATTTATTCTATTTTGCATGCATGACCAGACGGTTTTTATTGATCGGCGAGGACTAACAGATAGTATTTAATAAATTACGTCCACGAAATCAAGTCGATTTGGAATCTGGTTAAGCAAATTGGATAAAAATATTTTAGAACGAAATTTCAAAATATTGTAGAATCATATATTTTGGTATTCAAAAAACACAGAATCGACGACTTAAAGATTTTCAAACATGATGTTTAAGTACAAATAATAGAATTTGAAACATAATAATTTAAGCTAATAAAAACGTAAATCATCCGATTTTCTGTACCTGTGTATTTTCACATAGGACAGCGTTATGGTTTTTTCGTCGTTGATAAACACTAGGCTGTTAGTAGATTTTTTTTAATTCGCAAAACTAAACTGTTTTTGAAATTTTTTACAATATGAGTTTGTTTACTGTACATGCAGCCATATATTTCCCATGTTCTTGTCTTGCCATTTAATGTTCGGAGACAATCAATCTTTGGTTTAAAGAGAAACAACAACATGAAATGTAACGATGAGTGGTGAATTGACTAATTATAAGTTAATAAAGATAAAGCAATGAGATCAGTTTGCTGATGGAATATTTATTTATCACTATTTAAAGTACCTCCAAAATATGTACGTATATTTGAACTATATACGATAAAACACTTTCATCAACACATGAGATGATCAGAGATCTTTTAAATTACTCCAGTAAGCATAACAATACAGCACTATTGGCAAACCAAACTTCTTAGGTACATGCTATATTCATAATATATCAGTGGCTAAACTAAAAGGTAAATTCAGAAATCCATTTGCGCCGAGTCTTGGCTACTGAGGAAGTCTTCTGGAGCACGGATCTGAATCATATCTACCGCATTTTCATCACCACCTATTGTGACACTAACATCAGAAAATTTCTTTCCCCCCAAAGGTTGGATATCAAAAGGAGAATTCGGCGACATGTAGGACATCATCGCAACGATAAGTCCGAATAGACTTAAACCCAAAACCTGAGGCACTTCTAGCTTACTGATCTCAGCTTTCAGTTCATCCACTGAGAATGCAAATTTATGATTAAGGTTTAAACAAGTGTTCCGTTCATTGTAACAAACACATTCACCAAGATAAATGTATCAATTCGGAATAAATTTAATTGCATTTACTTGTTATTGTTTCTTCAATGAGTACTTCCACTTCCATTGCTGGGGGATCAGGCTCATCTTCATCGTAGTTTTCATATTCTCCTTCTTTTTGTGGCATTTTCCAAACCGGATCTAGAAGAATGAATTTAGATTAATTTAAAAAATTAATAAAATGGTGTTTGCCAATAATATACTAGAAAAGCGCCGTACCCTCAATGAATGGCACACTTCCGCGTTTCAATTTCTCTCCAGAAGCATCGTACGCGTCCGGTTCAAAATGTTCGCTGCATACTCTCCATGTACTGCGAAACTCGTCCGGATCCCGGCCGATTCCAGATAGCCAATGCAGAGCTTGAAACATGTCCTTTGGAAAACGGTGAAATTTCACTCCAGGCCGCCGAGTTTTCCTTTTCTGGTTAGACCTGCTATTAATGCAAGTGTTCACACAGCAAGACGGCACAACAGGCATGATTGGTTTTGAATTTCGTATGCCGAAAAAATGGAATGGCTTGAGAATATTTCAGATGCGACTGATCAGCACGAAAACTAAAGACGGAATAAAGTAGTTTGAAATTGACCCTAAATGAGGCTGTTTGCAATCATGGTAAATTCATCTTTGTTGCCCTAGCGACATGGAAATCTCGCGATAAGTAATGAAGTTATGGATTTTATGAGTACTACATAGCTCTATAAAGGATGCGTGTATCCATAGTTAGTTTGGGTTTAATGATTACAAAGGAAATTAATAAATCAAATCGATTTCATGCTCCTACATTTGTTTTATTTTGTTAATGACTTTAATTACTAAGATCCCGGTTTTGCCGACCGGATTTGTAATAACAAAATTCAAGCTCTTTAAATATCATTTATTCTTACTAACTCGTTTATTTCGTCCTAATTACGTTATTTTTATTTTATATTTTGAGATGTTTTAAAAATGTATATGACAAGATATGGTTAAAGTTGAAATACAAAGCGCCCGCAAAAACAATCGTTATTCATCTAATATTAAACATGGAAAACTTCTCGGTACAGCAGGTGTACTAGAAATTTAAAAAGGGTCATTCCATATTTTACATAATATTAGTAAGTTCTGCTCCTCAAAAAATGTTATTCGGAAAACAGAAAACGAATAATCAGGACAAAGCGGCCATATTGGAATATGCCTGTCAACAAACAATGTATTCACCATGAAGCATCGAAAACCATATACAGCACATAACAGTGCTGATTTTGAAAGGTGTTATTTGTCAGACTTTTTGTAGTTTCCCTTTCACTTTTACATATGAGTTTGCGAAGGATTAATTTGTGAGGAGATATTAAAAACATTTCCGGAATATATTTCCGTGTGATTGAACAAGCCAAAAAGATACAAAATTCATTTCAAGCATGGCTGCCATAAAAACATATGTGTAAATCTTGGACTCTGGACAGACCGCCATTGGAGCAATAGACAGGACCTGTGAGTAAAATACGCCTAATGACCGTTGGTAATTTTAAATTCCCATAGTCATCCATCATATAGAGGATCCCAAGATCTCCATTTAACAGTTGTCGTCAAATGTTGGCAAAGAAGTTATATCCATGCGGACCAATTCGACGATTGTTCATCGGTGTTTCGTTTAAAAGGAAACCGGAGACGCTGTGTATTTAACCAGATTGAAAACCCCAAATCTTCATGTACTCAGTATGCTGAATCGGAGAGGTTCTAATGTTCCGCAATAAATTGGCAGTACGTTTAATTTAATTGTTCGAGTGGATTTATTTTGTTTTACATTCTTAACTATTTTCATGAGTCCCTGTTTTGGTCCGGGTTCAGTATGTGGGGCAAAAATAGGTGCGCTGAGCTTCTTTCCCAGTTAGGTTAGGTTTTCCAGCCACGAGCGTAGCATTTAAACTCTGTGGTGAACTTTGAATTTTTTTCTTGCCCCACATACTGAACTCGGACCCCTGTTTTGTGATGCATCATCTGACAAATGATACTTTGTACCCTATGCTATTTCAAAGTGAATTCTTTGCTTTTAAAATTTTTATTATACCGGCAGGAGAGGGCTCCTTGATTTTACATCTATCTATACCACTTTTGGTGATTACTAATTAACATATGCAGTAGAAATTAATACCGTAAACAGTTTGATTTTTTTACATTTCGTTCATTGCACAGTTTAGATATCTCATAGCATTGAAATTAAAAATGCTAGCCACAAAAAACTGAAAAAATTGTTTAGTTAACAACTACGCAAGAAAATTAGTTTAATTTAAAGAATGTACGCTGATCTGAGCACTTTTGAACCACAACTACACACACCTATTTTTCCATGTCCACTGTGCGCTAAAAGTATCCTTGAATTATTCTATGGAATGAGACGGAGGCAGATATCAATTAAATATAATCTTTTGGTTAGTTAGTAAGATAGTCATTTGATCAATGAAAGCCACGTGATAATTAATTGTACGTATCTGTAGTCAGTGCCTGTGTACTTTTCCGCTTTTAACTGTGTATTTATAAAAGTTTGTTGTCCCATCATAAATGTTAATTAACGTTTGGCAGTTGCTTTATAAATGTGAAACTCAAATTTTATATTTTAAATCATCAAATCAATAATCGGGGAATCTAGTTTACGTAATTAAAAATTATACAATCTTAAATACAACATTATTTACTCAATGTGTATATAATGTATTAATATGCTGGAAATGTAGTCAAAATTGATCAGAGAAAAGTCTATGAAACAAATTTGCCCCTGGACCAGCAGAAACATGGACATTTTTTAATTACTGGCCGTCACTCTTTTTGGTTTGCCATTTATATTTTTGCGAGCAACGTAAATTGTTTAATTGTTTATTCGTGCTTGTCATTGTCTTTCTTCAACTACTGACTGAGAAATCATTTCAAGTTGTTTATGTAGATAATTTTGTGACTGCAACTCATTGTGCTGGTAATACACCACATTCCAATAAACCTTCATATAGCTTCTATTCGTCTCACACAATAGACACTTGAACTCCTTGTCTTTGGTACATGGAAACAATAATGGATTGATTACAAACTTGATTGTTAAAATTTAATCTACCTAAATTAAATTGTGGCTAAATAATATTTACCCAATCATTGAATTTTTTTTTAAAGTGCCCTCACTTATAAATATACACGTTTATGTGTGTCTAAAAGAATGAGGTTGTTGAACCCACCATCAATCAGTGAAAATCAGTGAAGTGTATTTATATTCTTTCATAGGCGAACTAAAGTTACCGAAAAACGATTGTGTCGGATGCCTTAAAAACCTGTATGCATAGAGGGTACATTAAATTATGTGTTGACGTTTAGACCAAGTAGTCTTGCTTTTTTAGTTAAATAACACCAAGAAAATAGTGAGTAAAATCTTTTAAAATCAGAAAACTTTTGACATCAGTACTCTTTCTTTGTTGTTGCAGTAATCTTTTTAGCTGAAGTAATGCAAGTGCTTGTAAGTCTAGCAGCTTATAAGATTCAAAATTTCTTTCTTTTTGATGAAGATGGATAGTTTCGTCACCATGATGCTGACTGAGGTAAAAATAAGTGTCACGTGTGCCATTATAATAAATATATTTGAAGAATCTTTGTCCAGGTGTATTTTATATATGTGTGTGACTGACACAATAGCTGCAAAGCTGTTCCCTGTACAAAGCTATGTCTGTTCTGCAAATTCTTGATTTGATTCGTTTTGTGCTGTATCTTATGAGTAGTATCTTAGTGTCGCCTAAATAACCAAACAAAAATGTATGTATTGAAGATGAATTTGTTTTGTACACTACAGATTTCGAAGAAAATGAAGACTGAGTCTGGGGGAACACCTTTTCTTGGTGGACCAGACACTGCTGATAGTGCCGAAAATACCCTCCGCAGACGTAATGCAAGCGGAGTCAGTGGTTCTCCTGGAAGTAGTAACAGTAGTACCAGCTCCGAATCTTCAGTGTCAGATATGTCTTCCAAACAGAAAACATGGAAAGAACTAAGAGACGATGTCCAAAGCGTGCGCAAGAAGATTTGGTCATTAGGATATCGGCTTCCCCACTCGTTTACATTTAGAAAGATGGAGTCCAGCGATAGAATTTATTTTATGTCCAGCCCACCGCATTGTAGGGAAAATGCCATTTATGCCATTGAGGTGCCAGATGATAATGAACCATTTAAGGAAGGAAGAGATGCACGTGTAAAGTACCCGTGGATTGATGTATTGGATATTGGCAACAAAGTGAGACAACCACTGAAGAATAACTAATTATATGGTACCTAATTTTTTACTACAAAATTAATTGCATGAGATTGTATTTTATTTTACAGGGTCGAATTCCTCCGACCAAAGAAGAGCAATTGATGATGGAGAGAAAACGAATGACCCCTTCTGGAATATCCTCATATGAATTCCATGAGGAGTCATCTACTTTTGTATTTTCAGCGTCGTCTTCCTTATTTTGCTGTAAGGATTTAGTCAGTTTAAAGGATTCGGTAAGGCATAAATGTATCAGAACATTATCGAACTATAGTTAGATTGATATTATATGGTTTAACGGAGGACTACTTTTGTGTGGTGTAAACCCAAAGAAATTTTTTTACAAACTTCTTGTTTGCATACAGGATTTGAGAGAAGAAGCCACGTCAAGATTTATGAAAAATATACCTCCCCTTAGTCAGCGAACTGACGAGCATTTTGGTCAAATATCGCGTTTTTATGCAGCATTGAAAGAGAAAGTAGGTTTTTAGTATTTTATGTAGGATGTGTATGGAGCATTGGTGCTCTAAACGTTTTCTATTCTAACATTTTCTGGTGTCCAATTTACAGGAATATCCGTTGCAATCAAAAGAGATCAAAATGTCAAAGACATCCGGGGCTCGTATGAATGCCGAAGTGTGTCCTTATAATTCAGAATTAATAGCATTTGTCAACTATGGAGATATTTGGGTTGTGCATAGTGGTACTGGTGAGTTTAAATATTAAATAAATAAATGCGAGGCTCGTAGCAAAATGAAAAATGGCGTCCATATAACTAGCGTATGACAATTCTATCTTGGTTTTTTTTAACTTGTTGATTTTGAAATTCTCAGGACAAGAAGAGCGACTTACCTTCACAAGACATGCCGATGAGACTGATAATCCTATAAGCGCTGGTTTACCCTCGTACATAATGCAAGAGGAATTTAATCGATTTCAAGGGTTTTGGTGGAGGCCGCTATGTGATGGTAAATTTACATTCATTTAATTATGTTGCTCCTTTCGCCACATCGTTCACTTAAATCCAAAGTTTCAAAGGGTTTATTTTATTTTATTTTTATTTTAAATTTTGTAGACGGAGTGTATTACATTCTGTACGAGGAAGTAGATGAATCAGACGTGAATAAAGTAGCTCTACTTGCCATGCCTGGAAAAGAGTCGGAGAAATTTAGATTCCCTGTTCCTGGCTCACCGAATGCAAAATCTATATTTAAAATTGCTCAGTTTTCACTTGATGGAGACAAGATCACAAATATGGATTATTTTCCTATGTTGTTCCCATTGGATGAAAAGTTTCGATGGGCTGAGTATATCGTTCGCGTTGGATGGCACATTACTGGAGATTAGTAAGTTGCTGATCTCGATATTTTAATTTGGATGTTTTTCTGTACTTGGAAGTAAAAACAATGTGAGGAATTTAAAATATTTTCTTGTGTATTTCAGTTATTGGATGCAGCTACTAAATCGAGCGCAGAATCGATTAGAGCTTGTATTATTTCCCTTCTTGGAACCCCTTAAAGACATGCCAAAAAGAGGGGAAACATTTCCGTATTCGGCCCCCGCATATGTTTTGTATTCCGAAGACTCACCTACGTGGGTGAACGTAAATGATTTGCTCACTTTCACCCTCTCATTCTCTCACAACTCTGTGAGTTTTATCTGGGCTAGTGAAGAATCGAAATTTCGTCACTTGTATTTGATAAAATCCGAGCTGAGGCCTGCATTAGTGAAAGAGTGGGATACTTCAAATTTATCTCGTAAGTTTTAGTTTTTTTTGTAGTCCTTTCAGTGAGCATAATTGATATGCGTAAAAATATCATAACTTTTGCGTAATGTTGTGTTAATGTACTTTTACAGCCATCCACCTTTCCCCTCGGATCTTGCAGAAAAAAGCATTAACAAAAGGAGACTGGGAAGTTGTGAACGGAGATATTGGCATTAATTTTGCTTTGGGATTTTTATTCTTTGTTGGCACAAAAGAAACTCCATTAGAAAGACACGTTTACGTAGTGTCTATGAACAACCCTGATGAGATTAAGTTGTTGACAAAGCCTGGATTTTCTTACTGTCCGAATTTCAACGATGACTGCACATTAGTTGTTCTCAACTGGAGCAGCATCAAACAGCCACCTACAAGTCAACTTTTTCGCATTAAATATTTCGGAGATAAAGCTGAAGATGTTGAATTGGAGCTTCTCACTTACATTTTAGAGCCTTCATGTATGTTTTTGTTGCAAAATTGCAGTGTTTAACGTTATGTCTATCAGGCTATTAATGATTGTTTCATCTTCTCTATTTGCAATAGCATTCGATCCGAAATTTCCTTATCCGGAAATCGAAACGTATCAATTGGACAATGGAACGGATTTATATGCTATGGTGTACAAGCCTTTTAATTTTGATCCATCAAAAAAGTATCCCACCATCTTAAACATATATGGTGGTCCGGAAGTCCAGTTAGTCGTTAATTCATTTCGGGTATGTTTGGTACAGCTACACTATACACATATGAATGGACGAATGAAAGTTAAGATCGTTTTTTAACCTTTGTGTTGTACATTCTATAGGGAACGCCTCAGTTGTGGCTGTATCTATTAGCTTCACAGGGCTACTGTGTGGTGGCCGTTGACTCAAGAGGCTCTCATCATCGGGGAGTTGAGTTTGAAAGCTATATTCATCGTCGAATGGTGTGAAATAGCTTTAACTCGCTTGTTCGTATTCCTACCTTCGACCATCGATGAGTAGCTTTTGTTGATCCCTGGAAATTTTGGCATTTTTGTAGGGAACTGTAGAGCTGAAGGATCAAGTGGAGGTTCTCGAGTACCTGGCAGAGAAAAAAGGATTTATAGACATGGATAGGATTGGTATCAATGGATGGTCCTACGGAGGATATCTCAGTCTTATGGGCCTGATTCAGTATCCCCATATTTTTAAGGTATATTTGTCTTGATATTGTGGTAATCTTTTAGCATCGCAGTTACTTTTGCATACTGTATGCACATACTAAAACACCATATGATTGGTTCTCGGAATTTTATTAGGTTTGTGTTGCTGGTGCGCCTGTTACATCATGGGAATTGTATGATACTGGCTACACGGAAAGATACATGGACCTACCTGATGAAAATGCGGATGGCTACCATGAAAGCTCCGTTTTGTCTCATACGAACCTTTTTCCTGACGAAGAAGGACGACTTTTGCTTGTACACGGACTCAATGATGAGAATGTTCATTTCTTGCACTCAGCTGAGCTAATCAACTGTCTGATTCGTGCTGGTAAACCATACCAATTGCTCCTATACCCTAATGAGAGGCACAGTCTGCGTCGATTAGAAGCAAGTGAGCACTATGAGACGGGCCTTTTAAGCTTCCTTCAACAAAGACTCAAAACAGTAGACAGTTCTTTTCAAAAAGGTAGTTTGAATAAATAGTAAGACTAACCTTGGAAACCAGCCTATACATTTGTGTGGACTGGCATTGTGCAATTTTTGTATGATAAGTGTTGACATTTTTGTTTGTTTTTCGTGGGAAATACGTAAAAAGTGTTTCTTTCATACCTATTCAATGGACGTGTAATCTATCTCACGACGTATTAAATTGATTAATCTCATTATCGAAATTTTACTGAATAAGACTTGTTACGGATGGTATCCGTTCGAGCAAAACTAGTCAACTAGTCTGAGATCTGTGTTTAGGTTTAACAGTTCAGACTGGTTGTGCAAAAATATAGAAAATTGCCTCATTTTTCTAACCATAAAATAATGCTTATAAACCTTAGCTTTACAATATGTGCAATTTCATTTAGTATGTAAGTAGTAGTAGATAAATATTCGAAATTATATAACGCATTGAAATGATTATAAATATCCGTATATATTAACAATGTGATTATTAGTTATAAGTATGATACCCTGTAGCTTCCACTTTGGACAAAGGCGTATGGATTATTTTAGATGTTCATTTGTATCAAGTAATGTTGAATTCTCGACAGAGTGGTAATTCATATAGTGTGTTACAGTTCGCTCTATTCATAGTTTAACCTATTTTGTTTTACCTTAACCTCTTGCTGAGTTGATTTATGTACCGTTTGTGATGTAGTTTATGTGGTTGCAGGTGACATCAGATTTAACTCTGATGGAAAAAATTGTTTGCAATCTCATTTTCTTCAGAAATTCTAACGCTGATTTGTATTATTGTAATTACGCAGCGGTGTTCTATCTATTAGATGCACCTGGTACAATGGAAACGCTGACGAGATATTAACCACTATGACGCCCCGTGATTATAAGTATCAAGTGAAGTATTAATAAATGATCATCTTCATTGCATGAAGAATCGCAGCACAATAAGTGAACAATTCATAATTTGTCCAGAAGTAGTTTCGTCTGCATAATTAGTTGTCATACGCTGCAACACATGTTTCTTTAACTTTACTCATGTGATTAGTTTCAATAATTATTTATTCCTGTCTTTAAATATGCAAAATAAAAATACAAAGTGAAGTTATGCAAAACTATAGTTCCACCAACTTTCCTACTTGTCTTTTGTCATGCACGGTTTTGTGTTATTGCAGTGCAAATTAATTATTAGTTAGTTAGTCTTCGAAACTGAATTTGTCTTCGATAAATGAACTAACTGATTGAGATGATTCTATTATCACACCAAATATTTACAAAGGACAGATCAAATAAGAGGAGATATTCTTTTATTTCGCGAAGTTATTGAACAAAAGCAAAATATTAGTAACAATAGTCATCAAAATATGTTCCTCCGCAGGAATGTACAGGGGTCATGTATTTAGAATTGTATATATTTACTTTATTATTCCCAATACAAAGCGATTACAAATATAACAACCTTAAAGATTAGTACCACAAAAATTTCAGTAACACGTGAGTAAATCTAATTGTGTTTTGACATAAAAATCATAATACTTACAGTTAAACCATTAGTTGAGATTACACTTATTACAACAATAATATTGGCTACTTTTTATGAACCAGAGGAACACTGTTGTCTGGCTAATACACCTATTACTATTACTTATTTGACATTAATCATTACAGCAACCGCATGTAATAATACGGCATACAACAGTACATATTCTAAAATCGTAAAAAACATTTGCGTGCAACTGAATTGGAAAACATATATTATGAGCTTGGGGAAGAATTGATTGAAACTTAAATAACTAAATCACATTTTTCCTATTTCTTGACAGTGTAAGTAAACAATAAATAGTAATCACTAAATACGCTGTAGCTGCCTAAAAAAGTAATTTCGAGAATTAAGAATCTCCAGCCTCCAATTCCGGTAGACTTCTCTCACATCTAACATTATTTACATTAGTCTCCGGTAACAATTTTGGCGGGGCTTCATCATCCTTTTTCCCCTCAATAGATCGCTTCCATTCTTCTAACAAGTTGGTTGGATAGGCTGTCATCTCTTCGCAATCCACTAAATGGTCCGCTATTAAAACACAGTGATTACTAGACACTATCATTCACTCTCATGATTTTTTGGTTCATTGGTAATGGTATGTGTGTGTACGTGAATTTTAATCTAAAAAAACTTACCGATTCTATTAGGACTAATCGTTTTGAAACCACAAGCACAGAACATAGGTTTCTTTTGGGCAATTTCTGGATGGACTGCTAAGCCAGATTTTGTTTTCGCCGTCTTTTTGCCATCCCCATGCACATTGTATTGATGTTTAGCGATTGCAAGCACGCACAAAGTTGAGAATCGGCATCGATTACAAGTTATCAAACCCCTAGAATAGAAAAAAAGTATGAAAGAAATCAAATGCTTCCATATCCACATCAACTCGATTGATTACAAACTGACTGAGTGGGATAAACATTGATATTGACTTGACTTACGTGAAGTGATCTGAGCTCATGTCATTATCACACTCTAAGCAAGGAATGTTGGTTTTAACATTTGGCAGAACTACACTAAAGGAGTCTACAGTATAATCCTCTTCAGTATTTAAAGCAGGCGCGTATGGTCTGTTCAGGGTGTTCACAGCACCGCTGCTAGACAACATTTTTTGCTGTTGCACATCCCATGAATCGGCTTGTGTTTTTTGCTTTTTTGTTGGTATCGCTGGAATAGGGACTCGTGCATCTGCAGGTGGCTTGGCCATCCTAATAGGTTTTTCATCAGCCTCTAACGGATATGCTTGCCCATTTGGAGCTTTATTTTTCTCGTGTATGACTCCGCTGTTGCAATGAACTTTGTACTCTTGGTCAGTTCCAAAACTAAGACAACACCTCGTACATTTCTTTCCTTTCTTCATTGTATGATTCTGTACAGAAACAGTACACCACGTCAATATTGAGCAAAATAGTACTAGCTCAGAAAAGTGTTCATCACGCACTATTATTAAATAAGCATACCTGCAAGTGAATTACAACTTGTTTTAAACATGCTCCAGTTTTACATGAAAACGTTTTAAGGCAGATGGGGCACATGACGGCATCATAATACGAGTGTTTCTAAAGAAATTAACATAAAATCATTAAAATTAGTTAGACAATCAATTTCTTGCATACATTACATTGCTGAAATTCAATAATTTAACATACCCTTGCAAAATGTTCAACGAGTTGATGATGAAATGAAGTTTTGTAGTTGCATATTTCACAATTGTAAGGAGTCTCCATTTCAACGTGATTTTTCCACATGTGGATTGTTAAGGATTGTTCTGAATGAAATCTTTCCAAGCAGATACGACAACCAAGGGTTCCGATTTCCAGTTTATGAACCTATAAATCACAAAAACAGAAAATATGAATTTTAAAAGCTCAGAGCAAAACTAAAACTCCCAATATTTTCCATATTCATCAACTCCAACAACTAACAACAACGTAAGTTTCAACAACTTACAAAACCTATATGAGTTTGCATAGCAGTGGATGGCCCGACATCTTTAAGGCAATAGTCACATATATGATTGTGATTCGTAATCCGTCTCCCCGAGTACAGATGAATGTATAGATGCTTCACGATATCTAGGTTGGACTGGAACATTTTGGCGCACAATGGACACTAAAATGGACAAGCACGATTATTTTGATTAAGTGACAATAAATTAACTATTAACATAAATAAACTAAAAGCAAATGAATACCTTGATTCTCTGAAAATCATTTTTTCCCCATTTGCTTATAGTGGTACTACTGCCATCAGAACAACCATAATAATAAGTCTGTAAAGTCATCACTTTTGGCTCCCGTTGGAAGTGTTGAACACAAGACACTTTCTCATCGGACAGCTTCCTTTTATTGGACGAGGGACCATTTAAAACTGGCAAATATGACTTTGGGTTTGTCGATGGCGGATTCATGGTATTCAATTGTCCTCCAATGCCAAGTAAATGGGGAGCATTTTTCTGGAGTTCTGAGATTTCGCTTAGGCCCATGCCACCTCGAATTCCTTCAGGGAGAAGTTCTATTCCTTGTTTACCTCTTGTGTAGGACCACTCAGCAAACGGATTGAGAGATATCCTGTTAAGTCTTGTAATGAGAGTTTCCCCGGTCTCCCATTTAGTCATCTCAACTATATGCTTCTGGATGCATTCAAAAGCTTCAGACGGATTGGGACCCCAAAGCTCCCGCCAAGATAATTCATCCAAAAATTGTTGCACGAGATTTTTGCTTAGCACAGATAATGTTGTCTGAAAGATTTGAAAGACACAGTTTTAAGTACACGAAATGAAAAATATTTTAAAATTGTATGTATCAGTATCAATGGAGAGCAAAATTTCACATACTTGAAACATTTTCGGAATCACAAGCTTTAAGTAATTCATGACGTTTACATTCGAAGGTAATGCTTTTTCAGCCGGTGTGCCAGCAGGCTTATTTTGGATAACAGTTGTAAATCCCATTTCAAGTAAAAGACTCTGTAAATCAATGTTTATAATTATGACAAAGTTAAAAATAAATAATCGACTGGCAACAGGAATGAAAACTTTTAATGGCACTCACTTTATCAATAGAATTGTCCACAAGTAAAGTACTATTCTTATCAACCCAATTGTTTATAGGGGAGAGAATTTGCATGACTCTCTCATTGTTTGGATCAGCAGACTGTATTGAAAAAACCAGTTATATTAAACATTAGACTTCGTAGACATAAAGGTTCATAGTGAATTAAAACTTTACAAATGACAAATCTATAAATAATTAACTCACCGTGGGATTTACATTAATGACTTTCAGTCTTATAATTTTATCAGCGGGATCAAAAACTCCTAATATTTCTACTTTCATCTGCTTCAGCGGTAGGGCCTACGGTGCCAAAATTATTTCCACTTATTAAACAGTCCTAATTAAACTTGATAAACAAGCCTTCAAAACAAACCTGTTGGGTAGTTCCCAGAGTTATAATGCCAATTTCAACAAATTTATTCTTTCCTCCCAACTTTACACAATACTCGTGCAATGCACTAACACACACACTTCGAAGCAGGGTATAAAAATTCTTCAGGTAATAACCGGTAACCTAATATTTGAACCAAGCAGTCATGATTATCAAGTATATGCATTCATAAATTGTGTATATTTCAAAAGTTGATAACGATAAATAAAAAAGGAGACAACAAATTCCCACCTTAACCCATGAGATCACATTATTTGCGTTAGTTTGACATGCCCAATGATAAATGAGCTTGAAAAGCACTCCAGGTGGATAAACGGACGCTTCAAAGATTGACCCTTGGTAAACAGAAACCGGCGAGTCTGGACAGCAGTCGGAAATCCACAAAAATCCTCCACTAAATGGTTGTTTTGATGCATCTGAATACTTTGCTAGTTTGCAACTATTCTGGTGAGTTTCACATCTCTGTTCGAGTCGTAGCAATCCTTTCTGCATTAGCCATTCGGAGAACTGAGTCGCAGCATACACTAGAAGATTTTTCACTTTCAAGTCTGAAAATACAAATTCAAAAATCAAAAATAAAATCATGAAATTAAGCTAAATTGAATTTAACAAAATATGGCTGGAATGGCCAAATCAACCTAATTCGGCTCGTGCAGCGGTTAAGTCAGCTTTAGATGGCTTCTCCTGGAGACATGGTTTAGAATTGACAACTAGAGAGGGATATGTAGTACTAGAACCATCAGGTTTTTCCTCCCCCACTCCATTTACTTTACTAGGGGGGTTTTTTGAACCCATCTTGCTTTGAATAGTAGGCACAGCCGTAGCTCCAGCTGTAAAAGTAACGGATGGTCTAACAAGAGGGACGTTTCCATTCGGACGCGGTGCATTTAAGATCGGTGCATTCGGAACAGTTGTAGATTTCCCATACAAGTTTCCTGAGCTTTGGGATGTGATGATGCTAGAGCTTGCTGCATTTCCTTCCTTCCTTTTATCTAGTGATTGAGTGTTCTCAACGTCTCTCTTATTTGTTCTTTGTTGATCCTCCCCAAGAATGTGGAGTAATGCTTTACCATAAGAGCCAGCAGACCGAGGGGACAGCGGACGCGATGGATTATTCAACTCTTGCTTGTCCTTCCACGTGGGGCAATTGCGAAAGTATACCGTGTAACCGTTATCAGTGTGGACATATGTACCCGGACCTAACGCTGTAGTCTCTTGGCCATACATGATGCCAACAGCTGGACCTGGCAGAACTTTTCCTCCCGGGCCAGAGACAGTAATGGTCCTACGAGGAGGCTTATTTGGTTTCAGTGGCTCAATTCTGCTTCCAGAAATATACGAACTAGCAGTTCGACTAGCTGGACCGGATATCGGTAACGGAGCTGGTGGTGGTCTCATTACTGTGGACGTTGATGCTCTAGCAGGCCCTGTTGCAACCGGCTGTCGCCTTTGAACATTTGTGGAGCCGACTGTAGCAGATCTGGTCTGACCCGAAGCAGATATAATCTTCGAAGCTGTCATCGGGTTCACAGCTCTGGTAATGGAAGAATTCATCATCCGAGCACTATTTGAACCTATAATCATTGCAAACAATAATTTAGCTACAGTATTCGTGTGACAATTAACTAAACTAAGTCAACAAACACTATAATCAGTGCTTGTGAGGCCGTGTCCGGACACTTCACCTAATCCAATGACGCCTACCCCATTATACATACCCGACGACACTTAATGCCATGACACCTACTGCCCAGTACACCGAAAGCCACAATACCTACATGCTATTTAATTGGTTCCGGATTCTAAAAATTGGTCCTAAATGCTAACAATAGGTCCTAGATGCTAGTAATCGGTCTTAGATGCTAACAATAGGCCTAAATACTAACAATTACTCCTAAATGTCAACAATTACTCCTAGATGCTAACAATTGGTCCTAGATGATAATAATTTGGATGCTTAGAATATAAAAATTAAACAATCCACAGTTGGCACCTGGCACAAACTGTAAAGCCATTTTTCCTCGTCGTTGGATTAGGTGAAATGTCCGTGAACCTGTGAGACGTACCTAATATCCTACTATTGACTTGTGAATTAATTGGCTGTCGAGTAGCTTTAGGAGCAGAGGACCTATTAAATCCGCTGGAGAATGTTGAAGTATTTTTGGATGCTGTATTTCCCTGAGTCGCTGCAAAGAGGAAAACCAATTAGCATGATTCAAGAAATATTACTGTTTATAATTAATTCGTGCCACTTACAAGGTACAAGCAAAAGCCCAGAGTTGGAATCAAATACCAATTGCTGTATAGTGGTGTTAGATTTATTGACCACATCATTGCGAGAATTTGCTCCTGCGGCTGAAATTTCATAAATTACTTTCAATGTATAGCCAAATTTAATTTTCAGACGGGCGTAGATAAATTCAAGCAGCCCGTTATGACATGAAAGAATTGACTCCTCCTTAAACGTCACCCGAATAATAATATATTCATAGTACAATTTACTTGCTACATTTTTCAAGAGAAATTGGATAGGACTGAAAGGATAATGTAATTTTCTTATTCCTAGGTTTTCAGAATATCAGAATTAAACATTTTTTCAGAATTACAAAGTAAATTTTTCCACGCCCCGCGCTTAGTCGATTTTTCGGATGATTTAGTCGTATTAGCCGACTGACGATTGGTGGCTTGTTTTATCCTGTTTTTAGATTTATTTAACTCACTGAAAAAAAACAGTACTCTAAAGCAAAAAAGTACCTGAGGAACCAAAAGTATAAACCGTTGATGACGCAGTTGGTGTTGATAAAGTAGTTGGAGGTCGGTAACGGCTTGCTGTTGTTTTCACTCTTGAACTGGCTCCTACCGACGGTTGTAAGTTTTGAATGTTCTTTTGGACCTGCCCTTGCTTTTGGGATCGCAAAACTGGTCTGGGACCAGATTGCTGTTTTTCTAACGCTTGAGCCTTTTTTAGTACCTTTGGTTTAGTTTTCACCAAAAGCATAAGTCTGTCAAACTCTGTCTTGTATCTTTTTTCATTATCCTATGAAATTAAAAAATGACATAACGATGAGGAGCACAGCCATTTTTTATAGTGATCGAAATATAGAATAGGATTTAGTGAGTCTATATTTATACGAATAGAACAAGATAGACTGAAAAAAAGTGTATAAGTATAAGAAAAAGTGTTACGTAAATAAAACTTGCAGTCATGTGCGGTTAATATTAGCAAAACATCAGTAAGCCTCACCGTATCCCTTTGTTCCGCCAATGTTTCACACTGTAAATCGGACAAAGTTTTCTTAATCTCTGCAGGTGAAGCTTCTTTTTCACTAATTTTAAGAGGTGGTACAGGCTGAGGTGTTTCGTATTCATGATCAAATTCACCAATTGGAAATATAACTGGGGTAGCCATATTTCGAGCTTTCTTTGTACCCATAGGAGGAGGAATGAATTTTGTAACTTTTAACGGTTTCTCCAAATCAGAAATAACTTCAATCTCATCATCTTCTTCCTCAGTAGTGTCTAAAAGAGAACTAATATCTCGAATACGTATCTTGCCGATTTGATCTTCTTCCCCTCCTTCTTCCTCGGTTTTTTCATCTTCATTTTTATCGTTTTCCGGGGCATCTTCAGATTTGTTTTCATCAGGTTTATTAGTTTCCACCACATTTTCTGACTTTTTTAGTTCATTGTCATCAGATGTATCCATTTCGGCGACATTTTCGGATTTCTTTTCATCAGCTTTCACGGTTTCAATGACATTTTTAGATTTCTTCTCACCAGACGTATCCATTTCAGTGACATTTTCGGATTCCCTTTCATCAGATGTATCCATTTCAGCGACATTTTCAGATTTCCTTTCATCAGATGTATCCATTTCAGCGACATTTTCAGATTTCCTTTCATCAGATGTATCCATTTCAGCGACATTTTCAGATTTCCTTTCATCAGATGTATCCATTTCAGCGACATTTTCAGATTTCCTTTCATCAGCTTCATCGGTTTCACTGACATTTTCGGATTTTTTTTCATTAGATTTATCAATTTTAGTAATATTTTCAGACTTTTTTAGCTCATTCCCATCCGATTTATTCATTTCAATGACATTTTGTGATTTCGTTTCAGTCGTTCCGTCTGCTCTATCTGTTTCAGTGACATTTCCTGATGTATTTAGTTCCTTCTCAACGGGTTTACAAGTGTCAGTGGCATTTTCTAACTCCATTAGTTCTTCCTCATCCATTTTGCAAGTTTCAATGCGGTTTTCTGAATTTTTCAGATCCCTAATATCAGTTGTGTCGTTTTTAGGGGCATCTCTTGATTTTACTTTTTCTTTTTCATCTAAGCTTTCCTTTGTAGGCACTATTTCTTTCGTTTTTGAGATATCTAGGATCGCATTACTGCCAAACCCTTTCACAGATTCATTTCCATCTTCACCTTTAGTGCTGCCATCTTCAGTTGCTGACGTTGCTATAAATTTTTGAAAAATTTCACAGTATGACGAATTGAGAACCAAATGAATTATTAAATACGGTATAAATAACGTAATCAAGCAACAATTCTACCTTGTGATTCCTTATTTGAGCCTTTCTTGGCACCTATGTCTAATTGTTCTTGATTTTCTTCTCGGATATTAATTATTTCAGTTGCTGACTGGTGTTTAGTTTCATTATCACTTATAATGTCATTTTCTACGGTCTCCTCGTCATTTTCTTTACCGTCTTTAGCTTTTTTAATGTCTTCATAGTCTGTGACTTCATTATCATTTATTAATGAAGGCGACTCGGCAGAAAACAAACTGGTTACATGACGTGAGATATTTTCTTTTTCAAGATCTTTTGCACTAGAGGCTGCTTCCCTTTCAGATCCCTGTTTTTCATAGTAATCTGACCCCCCTGTCTTTTTCACTTTGTCCAGAGAATCAGAATTTTCTTTCTTTGAGCTTTCTGATTGCAAGCGAAGCTCATTTTCATGCACTTTCGTGATTTCTCGTTTCCTTTCCTCTATGGTTTCTGCATTATCAAGAACTCCATCATCCATAACTTGCAAAATGGAGGTGGAAAGATCATCCACATTTTCTTTCGACGTTTTTTGCAACAGGCTGACATCTCCATTAATATCATTAGGTTTTGCAGAAAGTGAGTCTCCTTTAGTAGTGACTTTCATTTCTGAATAAAATACATGCATACAGATGAAAAACAACTAGTATTTGTTGTCACTGAACTGACAGTTTTCTTAAGAATAATTACTTAATTGAATAATATGAGGATTCTCAAACAATTCCTTTATTTATTTTAAACAAACCTCCTTCCCGCATTAGCCTCTCTTCTGACTCCATTTTTGGACGTTTAATATTTTTCACCAGTCTCCGTCACAGAACATCCAAGCCTCCCGAACTAAAACCCTACAATTCAATGTTATTAGACACTCAGTCTTGGTTTCGAACTATCCATATCATGGCAAATGCTGTTGCTAAATAATTAATTTAATAACCTAATTTAAAAACAATGAAATGTTAAACTGACAGATGACATGGAGGCGGCGCCTCCCCGACTGTCTTTCCTCAAATTAGGTTTGCTAAAGGGTATTCTCCCGTTACAACGTTAGATCTAAATGAGAAATAGAATTAACAAAGTCATTAACAGTCAAATTCATCACTGGGCATTAAAAATTCATATGGTTGAATGTGCTATCCAAACAGATATCAGAATTAGGATATTTTTATCACCTTCCTAACACCTATCCCATTTGAATACATTTTGTAATTAATAAATAACAAAGACGGAGAATAACAATCCACAAGACCCAAGAAGATAGAAAAAATCGAAGATAGAAATAACGCACCACGAAAAGTATAAACCAAATCCCTCTGTCTCGAAGCATTGCCCACTATTGGTTAAATTAGTTGGATTTGAATTGAGGTATTGATATACTAAGCCCGCCTTTTGTAACCCCTACCATGTCACAAGGTATGCTGCTGCATTTTATCCTCGCAGGAAAAATTAGCTAATGAAGGTACGTAGCATCCATGTAAAAAATCATAAGAGGATCTACTTTCAATTTAATGTTTTTGAATGAATAATAAAGCCATCGAAAATTTCTAAAATGGCGTCGAAAAAAAATTTGTTTGCGCAGCTGCGACAAATGTATTGGTTTGCGAGCCCTGATTGAGTAACACGTTTCCTGTATAGTTCACACAATAATACAACCTCCCCCCTTCCCCCTAAGTTCACCAACTTCGTTGAACACAGCGACCAATTAAAACAAATCGCGGCCCTGGGGCCATGTAGGAAAATGTCATAATTAATCTCATGCGAGAAAAGTTGATCATTTAATTATGTTACTATACCGTTTACATTCTCATGATAAAAAGTACTCATATATATTCTTCAAATTGAAATTTTCAAAAATTCAAATCTAAGCGATTTGCAAATTTAATTTAATGCGCATGCTTTTAGTTTTGTAGAATATATAATGCTGTACAGCTATAGCTTACGTTATATGTTTTCATCGCTTCCGCGTCGGATCGGTTTCTGAAGCGTTCCAAATTTCAACATTAATCAATTGTATGGCACAACAAATTTTAAAAAATGGGAGCAAAAATTGATAGTTGTTCACCTGACAAGAAAGCGAATCGAACTGAAGGTTAGTTAGATCATTGTTTGACCGTATCCATAAGCTTTGTTAGATGAAAATCTTATATTACCCTGACAACGTAAATTTTTGGTAGCTTTTCGTTTGCAAGAAAATGACGCCTGATGCCAGTCATGCGCGTATCGCATCATCTAATTTAATTTGATTGGATAACGCGCGTTAGCTCATGCTCACCATGTCACTACATACCATATGTGTAAACCCAACACGGACGGAAGCAATCACAAATTAAACCATATCCGCTCCGCATCCCATAAGCAATTACCCCATAAAAACCAAAATGCAACATGGCGGACTGAGTGTTTTACTAGCATGCCAGTTTTCCTGCTTCCAAAATATGCAAAACTTTGCAGAAAAATAGATCTGGCAACTTACCAATTGAAATCTAGCTAAAGGGAGACAAGTGACGTCCTTCACGAAAATGATCGGAATCGTCAGTTTCATTCAAATAGTGAATTTTACAAATATATTTCAATAAACAGGTGCAAACACGTCAATCCACGAATTTTTAAACTTTGTATGAGCGAAAATTTATAAGATGGCTACCGTTTTTAATGGAAGAAGTATGGTTATGAAAAATATTTAATTTCAGCCAAGAGTTAACCGGAAATATATTTTTCAAATGACTAATCTCCACAAATGTCAGACCTCAAATGAAGAAAAGTTTGTTAGATGCGATGAACAGCAGGCGACCTAAATTTATCAATGATCGGCATGGCAACCATTTGCAGTAATTTGTAATTTTTCTCATCCTATGAACTATATGCACAAGTAGCCAAATAGATGACACTAATTTAAAGGGCGCGGTTGAAGAATTTGATGAAACTAATTAAAATGATTAAAAATAAACATTAAAACTACATGTTATAGCTGCACTACATTAACTTGTAGAATTATGTTGTTTTTGTAGATCAATCCATTACTTCGTTTCTATGCATGAAAACTGGACCGACGCTTGAGATTTAATTTCGAGCCAAAATTCATGATTATTTGATCTGAAAATATAGTGGCACTGTGGCAGTGGAAAGTGTTATCTTGAATATGGGGTACTGATATATTCAGTAACATATTTAAGGGCTTAGAAGTTTTAAATTCCTAATGTTTTAAAGTCGTATACAATTTAAGGATCAGAGCACCCATGCAATTGTAGAATATAGATAAAAATCGATGCATATAAAAGTTCTTCGTTGCATGGAGATATGTATGGAGTGTTATGGAGAACTCCTAAATTTTCAAGGAGCTGCATGCTGGGCATTTCATCCAGCCTTCTCTTTTGGTTGATAAAGGTAAAATTTTTATATTTCTCCTTCCTTCAGTTACATATTTTTGCCGTTTCCTTCAACTCTACTTCATGGGCATACATTGGCCTAAATCTCACCAATCCTCTGACCCTTCCTTCTCAAGCATTCGTTCAATCTCAGTATATAGTGCATCTATTTCTATGGTATGTTCCAATATTTTTCAGCTATGATGCCATACTATAAGCGAACTTAAAAAGCTAATCAGCTTTCAAACAATTATGCGCAGCATGAACATTTTTACTGAGAGACACCAGAAATGGAGAAAACAGGGAAGGCTTTCCAACTGTTTCCTTCTCAAAATTAATTAAATTAAAAATCCTTCACAAAAACCGATGCGTTTTATCATGTATCCTTAAGAAGGATTTTTTAAACCAGTATTTCTTTCTCTCCCTTCGAAAAAACCGCAATCCTTTCTTTGCCTTCCCTTTTCTAAGGTGTTGGCATATTTGGAAGCATCATTTTTGAAAGTATCATGTAATCAGAATTACAGATTCGGAGTGCATCAGTTTCGGAAAACAATAAAAAATAATATTTAACTCTAATTGACTCACATTCAGTTACATTCTTAAAGCAAAAAAAAATAATTCGTTTTACTGTTATTGGCTACATTAGAACTAATGGTTTTAAATCGTCTTTATTTTTGATGTAACTAATTTTAAATTTGTTTGGTCAGCATTGGCAATATGTAAACTTGAATATTAGGATTGGGAGCCAGTATTTTCAGGTATTATTGCAGAGTCTTTTTCACATCATCGTTGCTAATTTTCAAAAGTATCAGGTTTAAATTTCAGTAATCCCCATTGAATACGTCTGTCTCTTGCATTTTAAAAACTTGTCGTAGCCGTAGATCAGAAAATTCTGAAAGTTTTTAATTTATTCGCAAGTGTTAGTCTGATTATAAAGGCCAATTGATGTTATTGGCATGTTATTATATAAGTTAACTGAACCAAAGGTTCTCCGAATATGATGCGTTCCGTAGATAATCCATGATAATCTATAAGGGTACACCTGATGTCGTGTAAATTCGTGCATTTCTACGTGCGTAAATTTCCCAGCCAATCAGATCAGTAAGGCGAAGTTGGAAGTCTGCTCTGATTGGCTAGGAGATTTACGCGCGTAGAAATGTACGACTTTACACGGCATCGGGTGTACCCTTTATGTTTCTTGCATTAACAATTTGAGTCAGCGAAGTGACTCTAACTTCGGGTGACGGGTTTTGAAAAAAGAATGACTTCAATTTGTATCCATCCATTCTTTAAAAAAAATGTATTCATACACACGCAACACTTTTTCAAATTCTACGAATTTTTATATTACAGGCAAATAATCAACAGTACTAGTACACGGTATAATAATTAAAATGATATAATTGGAGATGCTTAATTGGAGCATATTTACTACTTTTATTAATACAAAAGCATTAACAATGTAAAAAACAAGACCGTTATAAAGAACTGTCGGTCGGTCCAACAAATGATGTGAATTGTGAAAGTGTGTGTGGAAATCACGTCGGTGCTAGACAAAAGAAGGCGGGTGTTACAGATCCACAGCTATTTTTCAAGTCGATAATTCAGTTTACAAAGTCAAGAGGACGATTAAACCCTCCTCTTCTGTTCATGTACTGACGATATTTTCGCTTTACCACGTGATGCACAGCACTGACATCATTTCCTTCAATGCGTTTTCCTTTGGAAGTGTCAAACGTGCAAAAACCCATAGCCTTCATCAATTCGACTTCATCTTCAGTTTTTCCTTCCAGGTCTTCCTGCTTTAACTCTACCTTTTCTTCCACCACTACTTTCTTTTCTTTCGTAATCTGATGTTTTGCACGATCTCGGGACTTAGAACGTGAGCCTGATATAGATCTAGACGATCGACGTCTGCCTGACTCTCTGCAAAGCATGAACAAACAAATATATAAAAAGATAACCATCAGAAAAAAAAAATTCAGAAAACCATAAGCCGTAAACTGTGAAATTACCTGTCCTTTCTATGCTTGTCTCTAACATCTCGGTCCCTGCGATGATCTCTCGAACGACTCCTAGATCTGGAAACTTTTCTTTTCTCCTTACGGTCCTTTCTTCTCTCATGATCGCGATCTCTATTGTAACTGCCACTCCGCCGTCGGTATGGCGAACGCGATCTGGTTCGGCTTCGTCGGCTACGGCCCATTATTACTTTCCAATAAATTGAACCCAAGGAGGAGAGCGATAAATAAAAATTAAAGTACAATACCTACCGCGTGAGCTCAGTCAGTAAGTTCAAGCAATCACAGCGTTCTTTGAAACGCTCTTTGTCTGTAGCTGAACCTACGCAATTTAAAAAGTTTATTCAAATTTCATCAGTAATTAAAAAATCAAAATAAACTATTAACCAAATAACAACGAACCTTCAGTTGATGGGTGTTCAAGTTTCTGATATAACAAACGACTGGTTAATTATTATACAATTGCGTGGACAAAAATATGCCTTCAATTAAAACATTAAATCAATTGATTGATTTATGAAATTGTGAAATCAGAAATATTTCTCTGATCAGATGCTGAAAGCAAATTTGATTTGAGAAAGTAAACCTTTAAACTTCTGTTCGCGCACTTGCAATCATAGAAAAACACATATTTTTAGGCTGCTAAACATGTATTAAAGCTATAGTTAGATAGCCCTTACTTCAATACATGACAAAGCCATATCTTGAACCGTGTTATATAGTAATCTACTTCTATGTCTTGTCTTGAACTTTCCTTGAAGGAGGGTTTTATTAACGAGTTAACATTACAAAAAAGCGGCAAATAAATATCTAATAATCTAATATCTAATATTACATCCTAGAATTAGGTATATTATGTATGTATGTATGTCTTATTGGTGAGCTGAAGAATTAGATATTAGAATAAATTAGATATAGGACATTTAGTAACATTTTAGTTAGATATAATTTTTTCATGGACCGTGTGTGGTCCGTTGTCGTCGTCAGTTGTAGTCGGATTAAATTTAAAGACAGTATTTCCCAATGATCTAGAGAATTAATCTGGAAGATAAGATTGTCGGATACTATTACCATCTTTGACTAGTTGCAAACAAACAACTAATTGTTGAAGTAGTATCATATTTTTGCATGAGGCTTTTCAAGTCGATTATTCCAAAACGGGTCTTAAAATGAGCGTCGTCAACCCGGAAGCGGCCACAGGTGAGCAATTGTTTTAATTTTGGTTAATGCTCTCACCTAACATTTCAAATACTCTGCGTGAGTTGAGCTTACCTACGACTGTCCATTGTCCAGATTAGATTTTAAACACTTTCGCTTCTTTGTTGCTGTTTTTATAACCACTATTAGTTGTTATTAATTGGTCTAATCATTTTTAAGATGTTGCTGCGGAACCGTACCCCCCATTTTTTGAGGAGAACGAAGGCGTGCTTTGCTTTCATGGTCCATTGCTATATGAGGGAAAAATTTTGAAAATTAAATTTGAAGAAGGAGAATATTTCTACTTTGTTCATTATGCTGGTTGGAACAAAAAGTAAGTCGGCAAAACGGAGGACAGAATCAGCTTCTATTCTATAGACATTAGTTACTTTAATTTAACGTAATTCCTGTACAAAATTGTTTTTTATTGTACTTGCAGTTGGGATGAATGGGTTGTCGAAAAGCGGGTATTGAAGTTGTCTCCGGCTAACATGAGTCTACGCGATACTTTAAAGGTGCATCAAGATGTAACGTAAGTGTGGCTGTATTCAAAATTGTGTGGGGTGAGATCTCGATTATTGAGGCCCTTGTCTGTGCGGTTTCTTGTTTAACTAAAGCCGTTTTGCTATGATTATTTTTATAATTTATTAGCAACTTCTTTAATTCATCACAGCTCTAATAAAAAACCTTCTCACAAGAAGTCTCACAAGAAACGTTCAATTGGAAGTGATACGAGCAGTGTTAATCTGTCGACAACGGACTCTCGGTCTTCTACGCCAACTATTGATGTCAAAGGAGCAAAAGTTGCTCCGAAATTAAGCCTTAAAAATGAAGTTTTAGAGTCTGAATTTGCAAAGAAACGCAGAAAAATTGATTTTGTGGAAAATGAAGCTCAGTTTGAGACAAGATATGAGATTGAAATAAAGATGCCTGATGTTTTAAAAAATATTTTGATTAAGGACTGGATCCTTACCACTCAACAAAAATTAGTAAGTTTTGAAATGTAGTGATTTTTGTAGCTAATGTTAATTTTAAACAACCATTATTCCAATGTTTAGGTGAATATAGACTCTGCTGTTACCATTCCAATGATATTTGAAAAATTTTTGGCATCAAAAAAAGAAAAGACTCAACAAGATTCTGATTTGTGTGATGGCTTGCAACAATACTTTAACCAAATGGTTGCAACACAGTTATTGTATCGCTTTGAGCACCCCCAGTCGGCAATTGTAAGTTAGAAGTTTGCATAACATGCCTACCGAAATCGAAATTGGTGATTTATTCCTAACTGATATTTGACTGAATTCCATCTACAGAATCGATTGGAGCAAGAAAAGAAAAAATCTAAACAGCGCAAAGTTTTACCTGTTATACAACCAGAGCTATTAGACACAGGCCTGGTTAAATCATTTGGAATCGTCCATCTGTTACGGATGTTTTGTAAGCATCTTCCATATTATTTCTGTTCAGTCTTATAATTACAAGTTGTAAATTATTTACAACCAGTGACTTTTGGAATTTTGTTTTATAGCAAAACTAGGACACTATTTAGCATATACAGAAATGAGGGATCATGAAATCAAACTTTTCCAAACAGGCGTCGAAGATCTTATGGCGTGAGTAACAGTGTTAATGCTTCACTAGCTTAACTATTTCAAAGAATTAACACTCGTAAATGTTTGTAGCTTTCTAGCATTGCCGGAAAATGGGCCCACTTGGTTTTGTCCTGAAGCATATACGCCTGCTCCAGAACAAGAACCTCAGCCCGAAAAAAGCAAAACTAAGGCCACCGCCACATAATGTATGATCAAGTCTTCAAGTAAAAATGCTAACTGATGTCTCCCTTGAATTATTATTTTAAAACCGACACATTGCTCAAATCATTATTTTGTACTTTTCTGTCTTGCTCTGTTTGCATGCATGTTCTGTAATTTCATTTAGTTGTTATTGCCCTTTGGAACGCTTTCCTTCAGTATTATTTATATAGGGTTCCAATTCCAATTATTTACGATTCCTAAATGCATTTGTTAATTATGTGATTTGAAACAGTGAAAATAAATAAGGTAAAGTTCATCTTTAATGTTTGGTGTTGGCAGTTGGCAAATGAATCTTGCTGATGATAATATGATGTTCACTTTTATTTTTTATGATGATCAGCGACAGTATGTTAATCAAATCATAAATCTCCTGAGTGAACCACACAAGGACAAATTTTTCACTCACTCTTTATAGAAGTAAGGGTGGAAATAGCTCAAATGGCCTCACTCACGCGTCACGCCACTTGGTAAGTGTATGTACCCTGTTTACTGTACAGTGAACAGTACCTATACAGATAGAAAAAAAGGGGCGAAGAAATACGGTTTTCTGCTTTCTTCCATACGCAGAAAATAAATGTTTTACTTTCTACTCCTTCCCTTCAAGGAATATGAGGTGAAATGAGATGTTATTATCGTCTTGTCCTGTAATCCTTGACCTATTCTAAATTTTGAAGCATTAGAAAGTGAGCCGATGTCTCCGTGCATTGGTATAACACGTGTCATTGTCATGAAAATGTTGACAAATACAAGCATACTGATAGATGATGAAACTTAGAGCTGAATTTTCCTTATATAATATAAAAGTTTTAAAGTGCATTAAAGTTTGCGCTGGTCCATTAGTGCCATAATAAGTGCCATTCTTTGAATAGTTTTAAGTCTAGATTAAAAAAAAAAATTGATTATGCTGCAATATTATTTTTAACTAGCATATTTTTCTTCTGTCCGGTTGTATCATCTAATATCTTATTGAAATTTATGATTTTTATATGAACATGATATGAGCTAACATTATGATTATGATTATATAATATGCTAACTAGCTAGTTAGTAGCTAGTTAACTAGTTTCCATCATTTGAAAATCCTGTAGGTACAAGGAATTTGATGAGTAATAAATTAAATAAAATTAAATAAATAAGTCAAAGATATTATTGATTACCTTCAACTGAAAAACCCTAACTTATGATAGGGAGTTTGTCGAATAAATAAATAAATAAATAAATAAGTCAATCATATATTTTGTAATGAATGCACAATTTAAAAGTTTCACATGCGTTGCTGATTAATGAATAAATATGCAAGCGTGTTTACCGAGATGAGTGTCCCGCACTTCCGAAAATACCCGGGTTGTACCGACTCCCCGCAGTTTTTAAAATACTGACATTTGGTACACATGTTCTCTCGCCCTCACCGAGTCGATGAATTCAGCTCATTGTGACAATTTCTTGCTTCAGAGATTCCAATTTATAGATCAATGTTTAGTTGTGAAGGCGTTTAGAATCACGATGGCAGTAACCGGTGAGTAAATTCATTGAAAACGACTTTTTTTGCTCGCTTTCACATTTTTAACGTATGATCCCAATAATTACTTTCCGAAATAAATTTTCAGGAGAAAAATTTATTTTTTTCATTAGCATTAGTCTTACATTCATAGATGGACTCATAAAAATCATGTAAATTCACCAATTAGAGTTTGAGTCTGGTAAAGTGTTACAGATTGAAGGTTTAAGACTAGTTCTCAAACCATTATTTACAAATACCTTTACTGTTTACATCAAATTATAATCGAATTTGCTATGGACAGGAAGGAAGTGAGTTTTCATGTCTAGTCTATGACTTAGGCATTGGCAAGCGATGAACGCTGAAAACGAAAACATGTTTCGGCGTCCTTGTTAAACATCCATATATGGCAGAACTGCATTCCGGTCCAATAGAAAATGATGCCTCAGCATGCATGAAAATTTTTGAGAAATCGAATCGGTTTGATCAAGACGAATTGTGGATACATTTTTTAAAGTCTGTCTTTGTTGTGTGTTAATGTTATGTTCATTTTATCATAACTGTTTCTCTCTTTTTTTCGCATTTGGAGCTCACAAAATCTAAAAAACGAATTAAAAAATGTATCCACTTTTTTAGTTTCATATCACCTGTATCGTTTTTCGTTTTCCTACTTCTGTCTTCCTGAACTAGCAATCTATAGACATCAGGAATTATTTGCTGTAAGAAGTGACCAAGCAAAAAAAAGTAGGTAGATAAACATTAAGGGTAAAAAAATCAAAAAGTTAACTGGGCACACAGATCCTTAAATAATGCAATTCAATATTAAATGCATTAGCAAGTAATTATTTTTTTTGCTCACAAACTAAGCACGAATACGTAACCTTGCCCCTGTCATGATTAAGTACTTTAAGATTTGCCGACCATCAGTGGTTGGATTGTGTCAGTAAACTAATAATTATCTGACTTTTATAAATTAATGTTAATTCACATTTATAATATAACATAATCATTTATTGAGTAGGCTTTATTCATCTCAGACTTCAGAGATTATTCAATTACTGAACACAAGTTAAGCAATTTAGACGCTCATTTATATTTTCGTGTGTATGCGTAGTAATATAATTCTATTTCAAATTTACTTAAAGTTTGTGTATGATTTTTAAAATTTTTCCATTAATTTTCATGCAATAGTATGTTTGCCCATTGTGACCATATTTACACTCTACAGATGAGACCATGGAGTTTTACATGAACGAATTTGAAGATACTGGTGGAAGTTCACCTAAAACTGGAACATTCTAGTATATAATCGCCCCAAAATTGGAACTTCAAATTGAAAACTCAAACGGGCTCAATTCTGCTGTCAGTGCTAGTGCTACCCATGTCTGTCAGAAAAGTTTGAATGCAGTGATTGAGACTTTTATTTGGAAACGCGAGTTCAGCCGCGACAAGTAACTTACCCTGCATGAATGTGAAACATGAAGAAAAATGTTTTGCTTTAGCATAATTGATGATCATCAATAACTGGATTTTTCATCATCACAAAAAGTAGCGCTGACTGACTGACTGAGAGACCACCGTACACTGTTGTATTTGAAGGTCTATGCGTATACATTCCATGCAAGCAAAACAAATAACAAAAAGAAGCCATGTGGCTCATGCTTATATTACGATTGGGTTCTGTCCGCCCGTTTTGGTGCAACTACCTTTGTGGATGCCCACTCACATAGCCACATAGCAAATACAGATGTATTATCTGACAAAACTAACTAACAACTGACTAACTATAACTATAACTACAGATACATGTTTAACTTTGCATACACCAAACCAAAGTGACTACTATGCAAATGGTTCAAGTGAGAAAGCAACTCTTTGCACAGAATACAATAATTATGTATGCAGCATTGTTGCGATTATTCATATTGATGTGCAGTGTGCTTCAGTTCGATTGCTGTCAGAAAAAAACAGTGCGTCCAACATATAAGACTCAACTATTCTGAGGGCATCTAGTTAGTTCTCAGCAGACAGGGAAAAGTACAGCAGCTACTTGGTCCACCATTTTGGCAATAAAAACCAATATAAACCAACTATTGAAATCATCAACCAGGTGACTTACCTACTTAAGTGAAAAAGTGCAGTGTTTTCTTTTCACCAAGAAAAACAAATTCTACCAACTTACTTTGTATTGAAGACCATACTGTGTTACAAACCGTCATCATGTGTGGTATGTTTGATTTTTGTTTATAATCTGTAAATCAAGTATTAAAAGCATTCATAACATTTATACATTCAATATGAATGTCAATATGAGGGTAATGAAATTAATTGTTTGGGGACACATTTTTATCGTAGTTTTTTATAGTATACAGTAATATATGCATGAAAACATGTGTCGGTTCCAATTTTGTGAGTTTGTGGTTCACACATTTGCATATGCATGGTGTGTCTGAAATGTAATGACCATTCAATAGATGCTGTTTCTTGCCCTTCCTTTATCTCATACTGTGAGAATGACATAACTGACTATAAAATCCAATATGCAATATTCAAAGTTATGTGACGGGTCTATTTCTGATATTTTGCAATAATAATTGGTACAACCAAAGTGCTCCACAAAATGTTGCAATATGTAACCAGACAATTAATTATCATTAAAACTTTACAGTTCGTTGTCTTTACGAATCTTTATTCTAACTGTGAGTTTGTGTAATGAGCTAGGCGACTAAATTTGTGGTTTTACAAACAATAAACATTGCACTAGAGGATGATTGATTAGCATACTACATGTTGACAAAACATTGCATTAGAAGTAGAAACACGTGTGTATGGTATTCACAGTGATGTCTTGGTCTCATGCATTTTAGTTTCATGGGCGCACTTGAAATTTATTTTAACAGCTTGCTCACTTGGTTTTAGAATTTAGATATCTTTCTTTTAAATTACTGCAAGACATAAGAAGCAATAGCCTGTGGGCATGTTTTGAATTATTTGTTTGATTTGCTCTTCAAGTTGTTAAAATCCATTATGTAGCTCTAACTAAATGTATTCCTACATTGCCCCAACAGCCCATCTAATGGTAATAACGAATAATTAAATGAATGAATAATTAATAAATCCATCCAGTGCACAGTTTGCTCAGAAATGTAAAGATGCAAATATAAAATTAACACAGAAAATAAATAGTAGCTGGAATAGTTATAAATAATTCCCGAATCTCGCGTATATACATATCACACCAACGCATGCAAAAACTATTCTTATAATTTTAAATGGTATAGAACCTGATCACACTACAGTTTCACAGTTTTGTGTCAGTATGAATGAATTTTCGTTAATATTTGCATACATGCAGTCCAAACCACTCTTTCAAGGTAACGAAAAGATCAAAGACCGGCTGGCGTTCCATAGTCTATCAGGACATAGAAATTGTTTCAACACAGTGCAATAATTTTAAGCAACTTACGTAAGTGATTACCAAAAAAAGTGTGCTTCTTCATTAGAAAAAAGCTTATCATATATTTAAATATGCCCAAAACTGCGGCGACAATGGTTAATTGACAAAATGATTTATATTTATCAACGAATCCGGAAATTGATTGCAAATGATTAATGATAAGACTTATTTGACGCATTTCAAAAGATAAGGTGAAACAGATTATATGCCTGAGACGAGTAAATATTGTCGGTGTTGCATAAACCTTTCTAATTCTAGTGGCATTTTATAATGCAGTTGGAGAATGCATCATGCTTGCATACTGCAGTTCTTATTTAAGGAAGAAACTTTCACATGCAGATAATCTCTTTTGTGCATAACATATATAAATATATAACTATAAAGAGAGCATTAAATGTCTACTTGACACGCAATGACTTTCAAGGCTGATAGCCAAAAATAGGTTTCCATTTTCTAACTCCTATGTTAAGCAGGTAGTCCGGCATATATGGACATTTATCTAACTCATCTGTATGTACATTAGGGGTACACCTGAAGCCCTGTACTATCGTAGATTTCTACATGGCGTACATCTCCCAGCCAATCAGAGAAGATTACCACCTCTACCTACTGATCCGATTGGCTGGGATGTGTACGCCATGTAGAAATCTACGAAAATACAAGGCTTCAGGTGTACCCCTATTGATTTGCTTGTGAGCTGTGGTTGTGATGAAAATGACCTAGTTCTGTGAAGTACCACAAATAAGCTTGGCAAGGGATTCTTTGGGATTTCCAATTTGTCATGCAACACTATTTATAGGACAAATATACAAGGTCCACACCATGTGCATTTTGTGGGGAAGTATGGACTATGAATTTAATCCGGCTTTGCGTATTTATTTGATTTCCAGGAATTTTTGCGTACTTGAACTACTTGACTCCAAAGACGAGAGAAGAGATTATTGACTTCCTTATCAAGGGCCTACAGCGTCTGGAATACAGAGGCTATGATTCCGCTGGTATGGCAGTTGACACGGCGGATGGCGGAAGCATCACCATTATTAAAGAACGAGGAAAGGTCAAAGCTCTCGAAGATGAGATAATTCAGAGTGAGTTCTTTGCACACATTATGAAATGATTCCATTAAATCCATATGGTATTTGTTAGCATTGCTATAAGTGACGGACTCACGGGACTTAGCAATTTCCATATGGTATATTACAAATATCTAAAACCAACACCAGCATACAGCTTGTTTATGGAATCCTGGATGGATTGTATTCACAATATTTTATGGTCGGTTATCCTAGAGCATATACAAATACATAGAGCAACATGTTTGTCTGTACCTTTTCGTCCATTGCAATAAATGGAAAAGTACAGAAAAAATGTCATGCCACTACATCTAAAAGAGTTTAGCTCACTGACTAAAGGTCACTTTCTAAATACAGTTTCTCTACAGATACAATCTTTCGTGTTTTTGCCCCCATGGACAAAGCATATAAATAGATATCCATTTTGACTTTAATGAAAAATTTTCATTCAATACCATTCAAAAGCTTTATGCATAGCTAATATAGTTTAACCGTGTAGTTTATTGCTAGCCATACAATGATTCTAAGCAAGTGCTGTAAACTAAACTTTACACTACATTGCAAATTAAAAAACTGCTGCACTTTTTCAATCCTTCATTTCCATGCTGGAAAAAAATGCAGTTCAAAACTACATGCTCCTGCAGTTGTGGCCTTGACGATTTATTTACTGTACTGACCTTCGTCACTATACTACTAACAATTTGCTTACACGAAGTCAGATTTGCATTTGTGCTGGCTATGTACTCTACAATTTAAAACCTGCTAATTTCCTTGCAATAGAGAAATGTGATTTGGACTTCACGGGTATTCACTCCACACACGTGGGAATCGCCCATACTCGTTGGGCTACTCATGGGATCCCTTCTGCTGTAAACGCTCATCCTCAACGGTCTGATGATGACAATTCTTTCGTAGTGGTTCACAATGGGATCATTACCAACTACAAGGATATCAAGCAGTTTCTTATAAACAAAGGACACACCTTTGAGTCTGAAACCGATACAGAGATTATTGCCAAACTTTTGGCTCATCTTCACCCATTGCATGAGAATCTAACATTCCGTGAATTGGTTGAACAAGCAATTCTGCAATTGGTATGCACAGCATAATCAATTAAGTAACGAATGTATTATTTAGTATGGGCTTAATGTAAGTTTTTTCAAAACAGGAAGGCGCATTTGCTCTTTGTGTCAAAAGTGTTCATTTCCCCGGAGAATGTGTGTCTACACGCCGAGGCAGTCCCTTGCTAGTAGGCATTAAGGCCAAAACAAAATTGGCAGCTGATTCCATTCCAATTTTCTACAGTAAAGGTAAACTTCAGATAATCGAAATTCCATTTATTGATGAAATAAGGTCATGAAGGATGCTCTTCATTGCGCACCAGACGCAGTATACTTTAAATCCAATGTTACTTACTTCCAAGTCTTTCCAATTGGTTATCTTATCATTTTGTGCCTTGCATGACGGAAAACAGGAACAATGTATACGTATATTGATTGGCGTGATTCAAATGCTGTGTTATGATTTTGTGCTGCATAGTTGTTAAGTAAGCTGGACATTTTTTTCACTCACGTCAGCAGCCTGGAATTTGTAATCACTTATTAGTTCATGCGACAATTATAAGCTCATTCACATGTCCAGGTAACATGCCAACTAAGAGATTAGAATGATGAAATCTAACTGCTTATCTTTTACTCAACTTCATTATGACGCCAGTTTATAAATCACAAATTTTTCAAAGATTTTCTCTTTTTAATCATATCGGACAAGGCGTGACGTGATTAAAAACGCAACTTGTTTTGATCCCTCTAGAAATCAGAAACTGTACATTTTTAAGCTTATGGAAGGGGAAAGACAAGTTATTCAATTTTGCTTGATTATTAAAAAGTAAATAGTAGTGTAGGAATGTAAATGCGAATAGTCAAATTTAAAGTTGACCCATTGTTTGACAATTGTATATAATGGTATTATATTACAAAGAGTAATAATGAATGATGATATCGATGCTACCGGGATAATCGGAGTGTAATTCCTAGAAAGTAGAAATATACATGCACGACATTTTTTGTGTAATGCATGCATGGTATGTTGACGAAAATGATAGACAGATGCACAAAAGTCCGCTTTCCCTTGTTTTTCTTTTGATTTGATTTTTGCAGATCAATATCCCTGAATATACTACATGATATTGTACATACATTATGAGTTTTATGGTGTGTAATGTGTCGCTCCTGATTTAATTAACTACTAAAAGCGTTCATCACTAATTTTAACAGAATCACACTACTTGTCATAACTAAACCCTACTTGTGTGTTTTTTTATTTTTTTGTTTTCGGTACAACTCGTTTTCTGCAGATGCACAAGCATCTTCGAAACAAGGTAAATTTTGCTATAAGCCATTTTTTTACAGCGCCATATTGCTCTTTCTCTCCTTTAACTTTCATTTCGCTTCTTGTGTTTTTTGTTTTGTTTTTCTTGCTTCTCACTCATTATAGTTATCATCCATCGTTTGAATTCACTTCTATCTTTCGTTGGATTTTCAATATCTCTTCACATACGTACTTTTATTTATGTATAGTTCACTCTAGTCCATCATGAAACTAATATTCCCACGTGTTACAGATCATCGCGGCGTCGTTCCAACAGACTTCACGGGCATCCAGCGAGTCGAATCTACATCTCAGTTTGGTCCATTGGGTGAAGACAAGGAAGTGGAATACTTTTTTGCTTCTGATGCATCTGCCATCATTGAACACACTAACCGAGTCTTGTACTTGGAAGATGATGATGTGGCTGCAGTCAAGGAAGGCGTTCTCTCTATTCACAGGCTCAAGCGATCCATTGATGACTCCCATTCCCGAGAGATTACCACATTGAAGATGGAGATTCAACAAATCATGAAAGGCAACTTTAGTTCTTTCATGCAAAAGGAAATTTTCGAACAACCTGAATCGGTGGTCAACACTATGAGAGGACGTGTTGATTTCAAATCGGGCACCGTAATCTTGGGAGGATTGAAGGACTACATTAGTGAAATCCGTAGATGTCGTCGATTGTTGCTCATTGGATGTGGGACCAGTTATCACTCGGCGATTGCCACAAGACAATTGTTGGAAGAACTCACTGAGCTTCCTGTCATGATCGACTTGGCTTCCGACTTTTTGGACAGAAATACACCAATTTTCAGAGATGATGTTTGCTTTTTCATCTCCCAGTCAGGTGCGCCGTGATGTAATTATCATATAGAGTAAAAAATGCGCTTCGTGATTTCCACATAGTTAATGCTGACTCTATACCGATTCATGACCCGTTTTCTCAATGTTTTTCATAGGAGAGACAGCAGATACATTGATGGCCCTCCGATATTGCAAAGCACGAGGAGCCTTGGTAGTAGGGGTGACAAATACTGTAGGTTCTTCCATTTGCCGTGAATCACATTGCGGTATTCATATCAATGCAGGCCCTGAGATTGGAGTGGCTTCCACGAAAGCCTACACATCTCAGTTCATCTCTTTGGTCATGTTTGGTCTAATGATGTGTGAGGATCGAATTTCTATGCAGCCCAGAAGGGCTGAGATTGTACAGGGATTGAAGGATTTGCCTGAACTCATCAAGGAGGTTTTAAAACAAGATTTGAAAGTGTCAGAGCTCGCAAAAGATCTGTACAAAGAGAAATCCCTCCTTGTCATGGGACGTGGCTACAACTATTCAACATGCTTGGAAGGAGCTTTGGTAAGTTGCAATTTTAAGGCGAAAAGTAACTCCTGTAGTCTACAGCTTCATTTTGATGAATTGCCGAGCAACTCAACTTGTATTGCTGTTTTTGTTTCTCTCAGAAAATCAAGGAGCTCACATACATGCATAGCGAAGGCATTTTGGCTGGAGAATTGAAGCATGGACCATTGGCTTTGGTTGACAAGAAGATGCCTGTGATGATGATCGTGACCCGAGATCCAGTTTATGCCAAATGTATGAACGCATTGGAACAAGTGACAGCTCGAGAAGGTCGTCCAATTCTTCTCTGTGAACAAGGGGACAAGGAAACAATGGCATTTTCTAACAATTCCATTGAGATCCCACATAGTGTGGATTGTCTCCAAGGCATTCTTACCGTGATTCCCATGCAGCTTCTGTCATATCATATTGCTGTACTCCGGGGCTGCAATGTGGATTGTCCGCGGAACTTAGCCAAATCTGTTACTGTGGAGTAAATGACTCCTTAGACTATTTGTCAATATGCAGTGTGCACTTGAAGTACACCATTGCCAAAAGGAGAGAGCGAGCTTTTAATGCAACTAATCGTAACCACTCTCTTGCATGGGAGTGTGTATTTTATAAAATTTTATTTTTGCTACAACGACAATCCGAAATGATACAGATTTTAGTGATCATGTAAGCATACACTTGATATTATCCAAATCTTAAAAAATAGTAAATTTCGAAAAATCGAGTTTTTAATATTAAATATCAATGCAACGTGAAATATGAATATCGCCTTTGCCCTGCTGGAATTGATTTGATGTGAATGTCAATAAAATTCAGAGTAAGTTAGTTTCGAAACTGTTATATTCAATTAGATCTTACCGTTAGTATCAATGTAACGAAATATTGGTTTTACAATTAAATAAATGCAATTTTTTTTTAGTAAACTGATGAATATTGATTCAAAATTGCATGACACATCAAACTATTGCCCTAATTACAGCCATTTAGAATTCAGGTGCAAGAATACATTATGGTGCAAAAATTAGTTTTTTTATTAGCATCTGAGAATTTCATTTGTTACAATTGTTTCACACTCACTTTTAGCTCTGCACACATTCGTTTATCATTCCTACATTGTATCAAAATATAAGATTGTCCTTTTTCATATTTATGTAATTTATATTTCATACATTAGATGTAAAACTAATGCATATAGCACGCTACATCATATAAATGAATAACTTGACCAGCATATTGGCAACTATTTTTCCCCTCTTGTACATTGACATGGACATTATTTCACTTCAATTCCAGTTAAAAATTACACGAACGTACCCGGGAGAGTTAATATCTCACAACTTTACGTTTAGAAGACTATTTATATTCCATTAATTCACAGCTGCATTTGGTAAATATTTAGTATAGTAATGATAATACTGCAAGTCTACAATGGTATATTCTAATTTTCATCATTACAGACATTAAAGACACTGCTGTATTTTGTTGTCGTATATATTAAAATTGTTATACAAGCACCAATACTGCTTATCAATTTTAAATCAAATTACAAATAAGTCGGTTCGAGCAAAATATTTTCAACTTGTAAAAGCCTACTCAGGACCTAGTACATGGAGCATGACTCAACTATCGTCGAATTTAAACCTAACTATACAGATCACAGAATAAGCTTCAGTTTCACAGATATTAAAATTTGTGTATAAAGAATACTCGCATAAGAGTAATATAACTTTCTTGAAATGCACGATCGCCTCAAAAACATAAAATGATGAAAGCTTAACATAATATCAGGTAATCATATCAGAGAAACACCGAGGGCGAAGTTAAAAGTTAATTCAAGGCCTCAAATTATATTAATTATTTTACATTAATTAATTTAAAGAAAAAAAATTATAAATGCTATCAATTCAATCTAAATGTTTATACGTAAGAAACAACGATTGGAATAATGGTGAAACTATATAAAATGCAACTAACTGGAAGAAATATCATATGTAACTGTTTGGAAACACCCACCGTGACTGGGAAAACTGATGAATCATAAAAATTACAGAAAAGTTTTGAGAGTGTTTTTCCCCAAAATCAAAATTTAAAACTTATTGGTCATAAACATTATATTGTGCTGATGCTCACTAGCTGCAATTAGAGATGACGTTTGTCATTGCGATTTATCTTTCTCATCTTTCCCTTTGGATCGGAAATCTGCCCTGAGAAGTCGAAGGAACAATACAATGGACATGAAAACTAGTACAGCCATTGCCGTGCACCCCAGCGTGTATACTGGAAGATTTACTTTTTCTCGATTGAGAGCGAGCCATCTGGTCATCCAGCATAAAGTGACAATGCGGAAACTTACAAATGTGAATAAATTTACAAGGCTAATTGATCGGTAGTAGTAGTCCGTTTTGGGTGCCATCATTAGTAAAAGAAGTTGTCGCCAATGAAGAAAAATTGAGTTCACTTCCACAGTTAGAGATACTATTCCAAAACCTAAGTAGTTCTGTGTTAACATCGCCAAGCTAAAACAGCTGATGACCTATCAAAAAAAAATTCGTATCAGAAAATGCATTAAAATAAATAATTAACTAACTATAACAATAAGAGTTTTTTGGTCATCGGACACTGAATTTAGCAACTCACAAATCCATGGTGAACCATAAGCTCATATGAAGATCGCTTTCTGTGATTTATGAACATGTCAACAAAGTCAAAGATGAAATAACCTAAAAAATTCAAATTTCCTCCAGTTAGTTAGTTTTTTGTCTCAACATAAAATAAGATCTTAAGCTTACTCAACATACCCACAGAAACAGCTATAAGGATATGGGCAAATTTTGAATATGAAGTGACCACATCAGCCGCTGTTTGAGGGTAAAAGTAGAAACTAAAAATGAAACACATTCATCGCAGTTAGTTGTTTTTGTCATCATTATACGTGAACATGCATCTCACAACACAAGCCAACAAATACATAATTTTTTGCACAATATTATTTGATATTTAACATCATATTTAAATAATAATAATTTTTTATACAATATTTTCAACAACGTAGATTCTCACAATTGAAGTTACAAAACATAATGTTTCATTAAATATACAACACAATTACAACTATCATAACCGATAACCCATCCATGAGAACAAGGTTTTGGCTCTTACCAAATAAGGGCCCCAATTCCAGTTATGAGGGAATGAATGAGTGAATTAGCAATGTTGACCCATTTCCAAGCAGTTTTTGAGCCTTGAGACGCAACATTGGCAGGTACGTGATGCGACAAAATTTGTTTAGAAGCATAAAATCCCCCCAAAGACATCAAACACCAAACAGGGGACCAATTGAAGTCTTGGCTAACAATTTCAACGTCATCCATCCTTAAGCCGTTGGCAGTGTTTGCTTTTATTATTCGAGCACTAAACGCTCCACAATCTTTAATTAGAGCACTCGGCAGCAAATTATCAGCAGCAGCCTTATATTCCTACTAAACTACCGCTTCAATCTACATAATATACAAAAAATCATAAAAACTCTAGAAATAAACACAATTGTTAATTGAACATGACTACATGACAGCCACTGCCAATAGTCAATTTCAGATACACCTGCTTACCTCTCTTTATCTAATCAAGATAGTTTGAAATCAACTTGATCAACAGGTCCAACTTGCGTTAATTGAGATTTCTGCAACTTCTGAGTTACGTTTTAGCGTTGTTTACACTTGAAAACCCATATCCGTTTCCTTCAATCTCAGTCAGTTTCATCATTCATCCCCTCCTGTCGCTTTTCATTTCATTAACTGATCGAAAAACTGTACTAAAATGTCAAGACAGAACAAACAAACTCAACTCTTCAAAATGAACACAAATGGAATAAGAATGTACGCAAAAAATTATAAAACAAAGAGTTTTGTACTCCAGTGGGGCTCTGGGTAACGATTTTAAACTAAAATTACGTCACAGTTTTGGGGCACAGCTCTGGCACACCACAACACACTCGACGAACGCTACTACTACATTGAAAAACAAAGATTAGGGCACGAAAACTTTCAGTCAGTCAGTCAGTTCAATACTACATGCTTATGATATGCGAATTATGAAACAAACAGGTTTCGAGTTTACTATACGCTACGCGTACAAATGTGCTCTCTGCGTCACCTTGTATGTATATATAATCGTATACAAAAATAACATAGAGAGAGGCGCAATTGATGATGGTTTTTCTACTAGTGAGATTATGTGACGATTGGGTTCTGTCCGATTCATCCATGATGAACTTTTTTGGGTAAGTAAACTCACAGTCATTCAAACACAATAGCGAATTTATAAATATTTATGAGCAACAACAAGCACAATTGTAAAGAAGGAAGAATAATGTACCCAGTAACGTAATAAGGTTTGCTTCCACGTCCAGTTAGTTAGTTAGTTAGCTACTGACTTCGAGTTGAAACGACCGGATAATTTTTATAGCTCAAATGAGTAGGCAATGCATGTCATGTCCGAGTTCATGGGATTTGACCCAGTTGACAAGTTCTGCTGGAAAAAATCAATTACAGCTTCAGCGTGGCATGTCTACATACATGGTTTTATAGTTAGCTAGAATCATTTATGGCTTTGTGGGAATGTTCTATATGGGAAGAAATTGCTCTCGTCATGCAAACTTCTCCTTTATATTAAAAAAATTTATGCATTATGGATGGTTCGTGATACTATGTCTTTTATTTGATGTGTAATTAAACTATGGGTCCAAGTATTACGTTACATGGTTGTATATATGTTTGCTATCATTGCTGCTGTTTTTTATTCACAAACGTAGATATAAAATAGCGCACATTTTGGGAAAAACTGCTGACATTTCAAATCAGTTTTATATTATGATTATGTTGCATATGGTGTTTTACATAATACATTTGTAAAGCAGCATGATATGATCAGATAATGAATAACAGTGCGTTGCCTATGTTTACAATGCCCTTTCCAAGTGTGTTATCATACAGACGGTGTTTCTTTAGCCTCGATTTCTTTTTACGTAATTCATATTGTATAATTATATATAACATAACTATATATGAATAATATATGACTCGTGAATACTATGAAAACATTGGCATTGGCTAATTGGCTTCCTATGATAAAATTGAGAATCTGCCATGCCATGATTCACAAAATATGTGAATAAAACCTGAAAAGAATTTATCTAATGAGAATAACATGGGAAAATCGTGTTTGGCTACAAAAAAATCAAATCAAGCTTAAATTTTAATTGATTGGATTGCAAAAGTGATCAGTATTGCAAGTTACTTTAGTAATTATTACTGATAGGACTGTTATCTAAAATCAATATTACGTAATTAACGATGCAAAAACCGAAACTGTAAAATGAAATAAAATGAAGTTATAAATACAAAGTTTATGATATATATCCAGCATTTGATCTGAACTGGTCGAAGGTGGACTGCATGGACTTCTCTAACTGCATTTAATATCATACTTGCACACTCTCACTGTTGGATTCATAATATGTTGCATCATTCCATAAGGGCAGGGATCAAAACCAGAGGTTACAAATCTTTCTCCAATCAAGCATACCTAGTTCATTGCATAATGCTGGAATGCTGGAAAACATGCTGTGCAACCTTGGTACCTTCAACATAAATCTCTATTCACAAACAATAAAATGTAGATAAAATGAAAAAAACAAGTCACTATTATGTCATATCAAGTTCATTGATATGCAGAATTGCAAAGGTATCAAACTGCGACCTCCTACAGAAGTTAACTAGGGTTAGCCACTGACATTGGAAATGAAAAAGCGGTTAATGGTGAATATTTACAGCATTCAAATTCGAACACCCAATAAAACGTAATTAATTCAGTTGTGATTTGTGGACTTCGATTATTTCGAAATAATCAACTTTCAATCTTTACGCTGGGTATTTATAACTGTTCCACTAGAAATCAGTCATTCCACGCTGAACATTCGGAACCGTACAACCTATGCTTGATAGCTTGATTGCAGACATAGAACATAGAAACAAAGTGCTGTAAATAAAAGTCGGTAAGACAATTCTACACCGTCCTTTCACGTAATCACATACTTTGCATATGCGTTGATTTTCTCGTTGTATGTTTTTTTTTCATATTTCACCTCATATGCTAGTTTTAAAACTTCTAAGCAAGAGCAACCACTTGTCACATTGGTTCTTTGAGCCCAGTTTTTCATGTCATTTATTCATATTACTAGTCGGCCATACTTTGCCTAAAAGTATCAAGTAGAATTTTCTCTTATTCGTTTTTACTATTCATGATGACGTGATTATAAAATTTCTATTTAATGATGATTAAAAGGTTTGGAATCAGCCTGGAAACTCATTGATAATGTCGACCAATTTCACTAGATTTGCTGACTTGGGTCGGAAAATTGTAGCTGTTGGCAGAAATTATAAGTAAGAATTATGACCTTCTGACTCTCATAACGTAATAATAATTTGTAAGCAGCTTTTGCAAGTAATATGCATGCCTTTGCTTCAAAGCTTATATTCACTAAGATTATTATGATATACTGCCCACTTTGATACTTTTTACTATAAGTTGGCTAAACTCTTACTTGTACAATTTTACAAGTTACGTGTGTGACTTTAATTTTGCATAACTATTTCTTGCATGATGGAATCGTGCGGATCTGTGATTTTCTGCATGCAGATGCAAAGACAGACTATTAAATATCACAAAAACCAATATTCAAATTCAAACACTAAAACGTAAACTATGTAGCCTACGAAGTTTCTAGGTTAAAATAATTTAACATTCACCCAAATTCTCATTAATTTTCTAATGCAATTAAGCTAAACAATCTAAACAACTATATTATATCCACATTCAAATTAATTGTCTAATGCAAGTAAGCAATCTAACTAAGTAACTATATTAAATACTTAGTACCATGTACATTTTATATTGCGAATATGATAAAATTAAAACATGGAATTATGAAACTCTAAAGTTTCAAATACATGCTATTTTAATCTTTGCGTAGAGATCATGCTAAGGAGCTAGGGAATGCGGTTCCAGAGAAACCAATTTTGTTCATGAAACCAGTTTCCAGCTACATAAAAGAAGGAGAAGCTATTCAAGTAATTAATAATTATTGCAACATGACTACGATCCATAATCCTGCATTTCCTTATGCGCATATTGCACGTGTAACTACAATTATTGTCACACATTGATAATACCATCTAATATATAAGCGCTTCATTTTTTTAAGATTCCATCAGGCTGTTCATCTCTACACCACGAAATTGAACTAGGAGTTGTGATCGGCACAAAAGGATCGAAGGTTACCCAACAAGATGCCATGAATCATGTTGCAGGCTACGTATTGGCTCTAGACATGACTGCAAGAGATTTTCAGGTATTCCACAATAATGGCGGATGATGGAAAACTAACCAACCTGGTTCAAATATGTTTTGAAATTATAATGTAGTCCTGTCTTAAACTGAATTTTAGAATGAAGCCAAAGCTAAAGGACTACCATGGGACTTGGCAAAAGGATTTGACACCGCTTGTCCCGTCAGTGAGTTCATCCCGAAAACGAAAATTCCTGACCCCCATTTGGTCAATCTGACTTGTTCAGTTAATGGTGTCATGAAACAAAGTGGGAGCACAGGAGATATGATATTTGACGTCCCATACTTGATATCATACATCTCGAAATATTTCACTTTAGAACCATATGACGTAATTCTCACCGGAACACCAGCTGGTGTTGGACCTGTTAAATCTGGCGACATTATTGAAGGCTCTCTTGGTGATATTGTAAAATTTACATATCAGGTTAAAAGCAGTTAGAAAACAAAAAGATCCTATAGAAAGGAAAAGATTTCTATCTGTGGTAGTTTTTAATGTTGCAGAAAAAGAGAAACGTATACGTGCATATTAAGTCATGTAAATATTTTATGTGTAGACCATTCGCGAAAATGTATTTGATGTCTTCATCCCTTAATGTTTCCCTTATAGATCGAAATTGTGCTAAACTCCAAAGGTAAAGGAAAAATAAATTCAAAGCAAATTCTAACACGAGGTATCCTTCATTCAAAACGCATGTATATACCCCTAACTGTAACGGTAAATACCGTTGCCTAAAATTAGTTTTTGGGCACTCCAAACTTTTAGTCACTTGTTGCTTGTACTGCGCTTTTTATTTAATTAAAGTCAAATGAAAAACTTTTATGGTTATCAAAGTCGTTAAGTTGATAATTTTTGTACGCAACCTATTTGTTGCTTATTGGACTGAAACTTTGAACAATAACTCATTTACCACTCAGGTATATGCTCCAAAAATATTAGCTCCAGGCTCAAGCCAGAAAACAGTGGATTTAAGGGTCACATAGTGGTTTCTCGCCGAAATTAAAAAATCGATAAGGGGGTCGGTCCCCTTACTTTCAAGATATTTTCCATGTTACATCCCATAAGAAAATCTCAAAAATGAATCTCGATTCACTTTTTTTCTCTACAAACGCTACTGTGATGAACTTTGCGCGCTGGATGCTAATTTTTTGGATCATAATACCGGAATAAAAAATGACCTATTTCGCAAAGTTTCAAATGAACTATTTCGCAAAGTTTCAGCCCAGTAAGCGACAAGCAGGAGAAGTACAAACATTGTAATTGCAAGCCCATACCAAATATTTTAAAATGATTCTACAGTGTCGCGTAGTTGCGTTTTTTTTATATTTTGAACTGGTGTTAGTTGCTTACATATTTTCAAGAATGAACATTTTTTCACCTACAGGAATAAACAAATTCGATCGAAGATATAAAGGCATGCAGTTGATTATATGTGGGTTTGCATTTGTTATCTCGAAAACCCAAAATACATGGATTAGCTTCACTAATTTTTACTTTTTAGTATCCCTTACCACCCTTACTTCATTCATATTGGGGGAAAACATAGTCTGAAACCAAATACGGAAGAGGGATCTTAATTTCCCTAGAAATATTGTGTTATACTTGGTTTGTGTTTGTGAGTAATATGAGAGAGGTTTTTTTCTCATTCATAGTGTGTGTAGCAGACCTATATGATACACGTAGATTACGACCTGCTGGCTCAGAAAATGCTTTTTGTCGCTGCTCCCGATAATTTATGAGAACGAGGGACCATCTCAATTTTTAGCTATCAGAGAATGAATCTTTCCAATGGGGACCTATTATTTGCTTCTTGATTACCCAATCTACAAAAGTTTCCATACAATGGTGACATTTCCATACTCTTTGCTACTTGACCTTATGTGTTCAGTCATATCATTTTCCCAAAACTTGTGACTACAACATGATTTTGTTATGGCTTCATTACTTCTCAAAGAACGGGAACTATCGGATTGGAACTTTTTTGGTTCCTGGAATTGCGCCCTCACGTCTTTCACGAGTTATGATACCATTCAGGAAGTGGAACTAAAGGAGCATCCTTTGATAATATATATTGCGATTTTCTTTGTCAACTACTTTTTAAAAACAAGTACTAAATTTGCAACAGTAAAAAATACAATACCCGAAAGCGTAATGAATGGAAGTTGGTGTCGTTTCACTCAATACGAAACGACAATATCGATGAAACACGAATCGAACCATTTATTGAATACTCATTCAATTAGCTTTGAAATCTCCCACTCTACCAAACTAGTTAAGCGCACTTAAAAGTTTGTCAGCCTGTGTATATTGACTATTGAGTATAGTTTTTTTATTTATGAGAATTATTGACTGGAGCAAAACTCAATCTCCACTCCGTTAATTCCTTAAGGAATACAAGTATTTTAATTAAATTTTATGTATTTTTGTTCAGTGAGATTGGTTCGCCTCATTCCAAACTTTCACGATCTCCCCTTCCCGCATCATTGAGAGTTAGCAAAGTACTTCAGAATGAATCCAAAACGAGCGAGCATAAGAAAAATGATAGATTCAACCAAACTAGGTTTTCAGCCTCAAAATTATGAAATACATGTAGACTATAAGTAGCTGGCTGAATGAGTGAGAAAAATAAATGGATTATCCTACGCCGCCTACAATGCTGTGACAGAATAAAAGCTATCCAAAACCTTAGCTCGAAACAACGAATAAGCATGGCATAGCCATAGCCCTTTTTGCATGCATATATTGTAAGACAAAAAATGCCATATTAGGTAGAAAGTAGCAATTTTCTTCATTTACGATGATTTTTTCCCACTTTTCTGTTGTCTCATCCCTGGCTATACATACCAATGAACGACAAACGACGCATGGTTCTATGCCCACTACGAACTTGCAACCATAGGCCGGAGTCCGATGAGTACCCGTGGTATTCTGCAGTTGAAATTGCGTTGCACTCCACTAAAGACACTAAAGAGTCGTCTCAGGCTTGCCCTTTGTAATGCGTGCATATGTCTGGGCTTGCTATCCAGATTTTTTTATCTTATGCATGTTCCCTGTCCTTTCTAACTCGGATTTTTCTTTTCACCCTGCCTGCACAGTGCACGTTACTTGATTCTGGTCACAGTGTTATAGTTGACCACACAGCTCAAACATTGAATCTTTGTACTCTGGTTAGGATCTGGTTAGGTATTGTGTTTTTAGTTATAAAACACCTCAGTGGACTTGGCTAATTCAATTTTGACCGTTATTTATTTACCATTGTAAGACGAACTACTTGTTGTAACTTGCCCTTTCTGTATACATTCCATGTATAAATAAAAAAATGAGTTATTCAGATGAAACATTGGTAGAAAAGCTAAGAGAAATTTTGATACGATTATATCCCACTCCAATGAGCACGCATCCTGGGTACAATTCAGGTTTTAATTCTCATAAAGAGAAAGAGAACATTCTTAAAAGTGAAAGTGAAAATGTCTTACTTAGCCCCCTTGAAAGTGATAATGTGAGAAAAAGGAATGACACAGACAACTCTGCTCTACACACGTTCCCAAGTAGCGGTTCAAATCACATGAACTTTGAGCACCCTTTGATGGCCGGCAGGGGTAACAGCGAAGAAATTGGTGGCAAGTCAATGTACTTATACAATGGAGATCCCCTAGGAAATCATTCTTGGACAATCAAAAAGAATTTGCAAGAATTTATCCACGTTCTCAAAATGAGCTTGAGTTCTGACGACCGCGTTTTACCTTCAGAAAGTGGCGATAGGAATGATATGATTACTGGTGGTGATATAAATGCTAGGCAACCTGATTTTGAAAGTTATGGCCATCCAGAGTCCTTATTTAATGGTGGAATGGTCAGTAGTACACCTTTGGAATACAATCTTACAATGGAGGACATTAGCAGTTTCAATAGTTTGATGGAAGATTCCTCCGTGATTCAATGGAAACACGTTGTCATTCTTTCTTTATATTTTCTCATAGCCTGTGTTTCTATATTAGGGAATCTGATTGTGGTTCAGGTGAGTGAAATACATTTTATTTAACCACTCAGATGCATAAAAATATTTTACACATGTGTCACGCACTTTTTAATAATTGTAATTAGTTGGTAGTGAAGAGCAAAAGACTAAATAACAGTCTCACACATTGTTTGCTGGCAAACATGGCTGTCTCTGATCTGCTCATGGCCACCATCAACATTCCATTCAGTGCAGCCAGAGTGATCTTGTCCAATTGGATATTTGGCTCCTTACTTTGTAAAATGGTTCCTGCCATTCAAGTCACTTCTGTTTACGTCACTAGTTTCACAATGATGGTCATTGCTTGGGACAGGTACTTGGTAAGCAAGTTTTTTCCTTCCCTCGTCATGCTCAGCTCAACTTTGGTTGCACCGTGAAGTTAATTAAGTTAAAGAAACAAACAGAATATTTGGCAAAAGTATCTACTATGTAAAAAACTTGAGGAATTCGCTTGGTCTGCATTGTAAAACTGTATTTTATAGCAGTTTATTGCAAAATCCAAAAAAACAAAACAATTGGATGGGCACAAAATTATGCTTTACAACATTACAGTTAACTTTCTCCAATATAAAAACAAATCAAAAGACAATTTTAATGCTCTGTTTTGATTTTTATCATGGTTTATATGAATGTCTCTATTATGGGATTTTCTTGTTTCCTTTTTAGCTGATACGAAATCCTTTGGCAAGACAGATGAAGAGTAGACAAGCGGCTCTATTTATTCTCAGCATTTGGAGTCTGGCAATACTACTTTCTTTCCCTTACGCTCTACATCACAAGGTACATCATTTGAATCAATCTCGTGGTTCTGCTATGTGATTTGAATATGAACAAGACGATCCTTACACAAAAAGTTAAGGATCAGTCATACAGAAGCAAATATTTTGTCGCTCACCACACGCATACTATAAAAATTAGCACGGGACCCAAAAACGAGAATATATTCATGCATGGTTGTGTACTATTCGCATGAATGACTGCATGCGTTCTTCACATCTGTTCATGGCCAAAGTAATATTTCACAGAAAAGACTCGTGATAAGAATATCAACTCAAGTTAAAAATTAGCTAAGATTCCAGTCAAATTAGTACAGTCTTATAGCATCAATGTTATTACAATAAAATGCTAAAAGCTAGCAATGCAAACAAACAACTTTCACTTCATGCGAAACAGGATAGTGTATTTCTTTCGCATGCATGTTATGTTTAGTAATGCTGAAATGAATTGAGTCAAAGCTACACTACGGGGATACTTGAGACAATCATTTTTTTCTCTACAAAATATAGGCCAATATATCTTCAAAACGACAAGGGCAATACACTGATTTTGACTCAAGAAAATTAACTTTATTGATTATCTGTTCATCTTTGTAACAAAAATGTGATTCATTACGCAGGTTATCAGTGTGCTTACATATCGTTTACTTCGACGCTGTCAAGCGGACTTTCAATCTGTACGAGACCGAAGATTTCTGACAGTGGCAACTTTCTTATGCCAGTATTTGATCCCCCTGGCATTCACGACAACTTGCTATGTTTGCATCATGCAAAGACTTCGACACCGTTCCAATGATTTAGGTATAGTACCAGCAGTAAACTGCTGAAACTGATGACATATTTTTACAGCCTGTGGGATTCGATACATGGCATTCATATATTTATCATGATCATACTTACACTGCCTATTTGTTATAGGGTCAACAACAATGCGTCAAAGTGAAGTCCAGTCGAAACGAAAACGGAAGACCATCAAAATGTTGGCCTTGACAGTATTTTTTTTCGCCGTCACTTGGGCTCCAATTAATATCTACCATATGCTCACTCATTTTTCCCTCCTGCGTCACAGTTCTTCAGCCATCTTGTGCTGTCATTTGATTGCCATGACGAGCTCATGTGTCAATCCATTCATCTACTTTGGTTTGAATGAAATATTTCATCGTGAGATAATGAAATGGCTACACTGTTTTCGGCAATCTCCGTCTGTTCATCCTGGTATTGAAGTCACAGGAAGATTGGTCCGGTTAGATCGTGGGGTAAACAATAATGCTAATAACACCAATAGCAATAATGGTAATCAGTATCCTGTACAGCAAGTCACTTCTTTTGGTGGAGTTATGGCACACACCACAGGTTTCAATTCTCCAGGCAGGCAACTTAAAACTTGTAGGAACTTAAAAAAGAGCAATAAGGATGACAGGTATAAAGGAGGTACTAATCTTAGTCATTTTTTAGCTGTTGAGAGTGAACACTGTTTACTCGATTTGAATAATATGGGCAGCAATAATGCACTATCTGATGACATGGAAGATTCAAATGAATACAGCCTTGTACTTTTGTCGGAACGATTGCTAGCAAGCAATAATAACATAAATAGTAGTAGTAGCAGTAATAGCAATAATTTCCACTGTGTTGATTCCCAGCCATGATGTAGCAGCAATAATTTAAGCATGAGGAGAAAATTTATGAAAAATTTCAACATTACCGAGGGTGATAACAGTTTAAACTACGAAAAGGACAATGCCCAGTCACTTGCCGTGTAAATACAGAGGTTTTGGTATTAAGCTAACTGAATAAATACTGAATAATGACTCAACGAATAGAATAGCGAATGTACTAATTGATTATTTGAGCAAATGAAAAATCTGCTATAAATTGTTTAATGTTGTTGTAACACCGACAACGTAGAAAATTTTAAGATTATGAAATTTACATTATCATTCCGGCTGAACATTTGCCGCAAGTAAATTAAAGTTCAGTACTTGTTATCCTATTAAAGTAATTCAGTATATATACCAGCGAGTTGCAATTTGCGATTACAGAACTGCCTCGTCCAATCCTTGGGACGAGTACAAGCTGAAAATGCTCTCCAAGTTAATTTCAAGGCCCAGCAAAAAATCCCTTAGAACATTCATCTGTTCTTCAACATCTGTTTCTTCTCTATGCCCTAGGATTCGCAATAACTTTGAGCGTTTCGGGCAAGCTATGCTAAGTATCTGGACGGAATAAGAAAATATATGTGCGTTATGTTAAGTAAGTAATAAACTACAAAAATTGTAACTTTAATTTCAAAATAGTTAGAAAATAATTCTTACGGAAAACGTTTGACGCACAAAAATGTTGTGATAAGGCTTTAGAGATTTTTCGTACGCAAATTTACAGTTTGAAATTAAACTTTCTTCCTCCACTTGATTTTCAAAATCATCCATCAGACTTTTAATGAAAAGATAGATAAAATGAAGGCCCCTAAAATTATGAGCATAAATCATTCGGATATGTTGGCTTTTATATGCCTAATGCATTATATTAATTAAGGGAAAACTTTTACCTCACCTTTTCAGCCACATCAAGGATTCAGTTACGAAAGTTTCTCCAAAATTCTGTTCCATAATAACCATGTCATGGAGGAATTGACAATTTTCCGGATTTTTTCCATATGTTGAATTAATTTTCTATAACCAAATAAAACTCTTCAATTATCATATTGTTAGACAGAATGCCCCAAAAATTTAATGGCTGTAATCATTTTGCGCCATACCATTATATTGCCCTCTACGTCTTTTTTCACAGGAATGTACGCGATTCCCAAAGCCTCTGAAAGAGAAAAATATACGTTGTCAGCATGCCATCTTATAAAATGTTGCTTAAACATTCAAATGTATTAATTGAACATACCAATAAAAGTTAAAATGGATTGAGATGATTGGATAAATTCTTTCGTTGGCACTTTACCATCTTGAAGACGAGGCCAATTGTAATTTTGAGCTGCTTTTGTGAAGTTCATTTTTTAATGTCTCTACAAAAAATGACCAAGGGAGTACAAATTAATAAACTGCTATATTCCTTTTTCGAAGGAAAAATGCAAATATAAATCCCACGGGACCATTGCACTTCAATATCACATGATTATTGACATACAGGGAACATTATTGACACCAATACTTATATTGTACACGATTCACATGTGCGAGGCGAGATATGGTGTATGATCAATACAGTCGCTATTAAAACATCCCGATAAGATAAAAAACAACTGAAGTACTGAAGTACTTCATGCTATGGGATGAGGTTGTGATAACAAGCAAGTATACAGAGAGGCATATTCACACACTGAATAAACTTTTGATATGAACAGGAAAAAATGTCCATTGGGAGTAAAAAAATACTATTGGTGTGCTAGCAGAGACCCTCTTCCAAATAAAACATTAAGAAATGGTACATCCTATTTGATAGAACAAAAAGAAGCAAAGATTAAAAAAAAAACACACTGTTAACTTGGTGAAACCGATGGGAAGCTCTTTCCGGGAGATTTCTGTCTTGAAACGCGTTCCATATTTATCGCATGCAAACAGAATCACTGGTCTATCCGCTTTTGGATTTTCTCCAAGAGGAATCATTTTCTTATCTAGTCGAAATTCATGCTGATTTGAATGTAAAAACTCCCAAGATTTGAGAACTAGTTCACGACCGCTATCCCTGATTTGAACGACAGCAAGGGGAAGTGTACTCAATACAGTGCTGATTTAACACCAAATACACTTATGCAATTACATACATACACACAATGACCAGTTGCAAACCAAGACTGCCAAATATTTAGGCTTACCCAGCTTCAACCCTTACATCCCCAACTTTTAGACCATCAACTTCAACATTTTCATCTTCAGAGTTAAACCTAAACCATCTAATCATAGCATTAAAAGTAGTGCAACATAAATCAGACGAGTTAAAAGAGAAAATACTAATGAATTTTCACTTACTTGTGATGAAATAGTATCGCCGCACTAGAAAACGGAAAACACGCTAAATCCTCAGATAGTTCCACAGCATTTAAACAAACAGCAAAAACTTTGGATTTATCAGTGGCTGTACGCATTTTAGTTTCTTTTGAAATCATTGGAGAAAAAGCTCCTCGAATATTGATAAACTTGTTTGCCATAATTCCTTCTTGATCGTGTCCCAAATCAAATATATGACCGAGCTCATGGACCAAAGCTCCCAATGTGGCCTCATACAAATCTCCAATTGTTCTGTAAAAAAACAGACGGATTATTATAAAGTTCATTTAAATTACAGAATATAAATACAAACATGTCATACTGAATGTGAGGTGCAAATTCTGGAAACGGATGTTTCATTTCCCCCGATAAAAGTGTCGAATCTTCTATGGTGGGAAATACAGCTTCCAGAGACTGTGGCCAAACTGTCAAATATTGGACAGGAAGAAACGCTAATCCACCCCCTCCCGAAGGACGTCGATACTCAGTTGCATCGGAATCATTTTGCTTAAGAGTATCGTTCCTTACATTCTCTCCAAACTGTTCCACAAATACCACGTACTTACAATCTGGATTCCACAAGTCAGGGTTATTGACAATCTTCCTAACGAGCAAAGTCCATAATTCCTCATTGTTTGAACCAATAAATGCTAGCTCCTCTGGATTAATTTTCAATGTTGCACAAAACTTGTCCTTCTGTAGACAGAAACACTTCTTGGAAAAACCATGCTCATACAGTTTTTCTATGAAAATTGCCTGCGCTATCTTCATTGCTAGGTCAATTTTCAAGAAAGCTAAGTTCAAGTCTGATTGCGTCGTGAAAGAAGTGGATACGTATACATACTTAATAAAATGCTTGCAACTCGTGTGGATTCGATGATCTACTTCCACTGTTTTTTCCACACATTTGGTATTGTTTTGGTACTGAAATGCTATAAAATTGATTCCCGGTCTGAATTCAACCAAGGAGGAGAAATAGTTATTAACGAATCGGGACGGGCAAATTTGCACGTCTGAACAACCATCATGAGTTGAAGTCAAGCATGATTCTTGTTTACGTGTCACAAGAAAACTGTTGGAGCCGGTGTCACCACATGAAGAGGAATAGGATCCCGATTGATCAGTCTCTGTATAGGTCAACGTTCATATCGTCAAAAATGTTTTAAAATATATACAGGTTGTCTGCAATTATAAAGCGTCGTTTTACGCAACCAGTGCAATTAATTATTTTACAAAACAAAGTTATTCAAATTCCAAATCTGAAAAAAAGTGGTGGCAGCATACCGATATCATCCGCTTTCTCATGGGATATTTCGCCCTTGAAAAACAATACAGATACTGAACTGCTACACTTGGGTTGACGATCATCGAATTGGAAAAGTTTTATGTTCATTTTTATGGAAAAAATGGTAATGAGGTGCGTGGACTTTTCGTTTCGTTTGTTTTTATGCTGCTAAATATTATTTCCGCTGAAAATACAAACAAAATACTCACTGGCTTGTGTTGGTTGTGCTATGCACGACCAAAAGTCTCTTGTCGTGGAAATTTTTCATGCTGCAGCGAAAACCGGCATCCAGTGTTTCAAGCTTTTGCTTTCCAAGAACCTTTCAATAGTTTTGTAGTAAAGTGTGGGGATGAATTGAAGTATTTCTTGGCTCAAATAAATCAATGAATGCATAAACAAGTATAGCTACCGCCTTAATCGTTGTTTTTATGCTCAATTTATTTGCTCCAATCCAGTTACTTCTATTCGCTGGATAAGAATATCATGGTTTAAATAAATGAACTGCATTTTGCTACTCACTATATACTATTTCATGCTTAAGCTATAGAATTAACCGGTCATATTTCATTCTCCAAATGGAAGCCAAGTCCAGCAATGAACTTGGATCACACTTTTACAATTCTACAGTAGACATCCAAGTAAAATAAGGCATACAAAAGTATTGTCTGTACAATATAAATCACAGAGCATTCATTCATAGTCTTAGTTAGAATTTGAAAACAGAGGTGTCAAGCTCTTTTCTTTTCTGTGTGACATTAGTATGACTTATATGAAAGTGCAGATGAATCTTTTGTAGATAACTAACTGTACCACTAACAATAGTATCAAATATAAAACAAAGTCAACAATAGCTCTGACGGGCAAAGGAGCTTCCATTGAAATATATATAATATATATATATAAATCAAGCCGAACTACCAATGCTTACACCAATTGCAATTAAAACATAATGGCAATCATTGTCCAGTAGGTTAAATAGTAATGTCCCGCTCTCCCCATGGTTTGGAGAGCGGCGTAAAAAATAATAAATACATTATACTCTAGATAAGATGAATAGGTGGTCGATGTGTAGGTATGTTATTGGAATTCATTTGAGAGTTAATGAAGCCAACATCTATTTGGAGCAAGATATTGCCGTGTGGTATTTTTTTCCTATTTAAGCTGACACGGGGATGCTCTCAAAATGCCCCATAGACACAGCACTGGTTCGGCATGAAGAAGGTATCTTTTCACAACCACTGGTGGTACTCTTACTAGTTTGGTTGCCAGAAATCAGACTTGGCTTTCTGATTTTCAAGCAAAGCTGCAAATAAGAAAGAATTAATTATTAGTATGATACAATCATTAGTAGCACATACGCAATTTTTACTTGAAAAGAAGTACTGTGGGTATTTATTAATCTTTTGAAACTTACATCATAATCATCGGGTGTGCAGGTAACGGCTATTTTGCCGGTGAGATCAGGAAGTTTGCAACCCTCAGCTCCTTCTAAATGGTATACATGGAGAAGGGATGAGAAAAAGAGGAATATTTCTTGCCGAGCTAGCACTTCGCCTAAACACATGCGTCGACCCACCCCAAAAGGCATGAAATATTCTGGTTTTTCCACCGCTCCAGCAGAGTTCAGGAACCGGGAGGGATTGAACTGTTCAGGTTTATCCCACAGCCCATCATCCATGTGGATAGAGTAGAGTAGTGGAATCACTTGACTGTTCTTAGGAATTAAATGGCCATCCAACATCACATCTCTAGAAGAAGGTGAACAGTTTTTATTACTAAACCATTCAAAATTATTTAAACTTCCAAAACAGAAGTTTAATGGTGAGCAAACATTTACTTACCTGGTAGCTGAATGAGTTGTGCCCAACGGGACAATGGAGGCACGTCTGAACACTTCTAATATGGTAGCCTCAGTGTACGGTAAATAGGGAAGATCGTTTGAGCTAGGAAGTCGGTCTTCTCCTACAACCTAAAAATAAATAAAAAACTCAGTTTTGGACCAGTCGAAAAAATACAGACTTCTCATGTAATGGTAAGCTTAGGAATACGTTAATACTAAATAATTATTTTTACCGTGTCTAATTCTTCTTGAACATTTCGCATCACATCTGGATTATGCAGCATGTACAATACAGCCCATTTTAAAGCAGTTTTCACCGTTTCCATTCCTGCGCTGTACATGTCTCCAAGAATCTGGTAAATCTGTCGATCTACATTGGGGAAAAAAGCTATCAGTAAAGATGGTCATTTGAGAATGCTAACAAGCAATGCTATTTACTAACCAGGATCTTTCCCTTCAAAAAGCTCATCAAATCGACCTTCTTCTTTTGCTGCTTGAATTTCAGAAATATAAGTATCCACCACATCTCTAATTTTATGAGGATCAAATGTGGCTTTGTGTTGCTCCACTATCTCATGAAAAAAATTGGACATCTCTTGTCGATTCTGAAAATCCAATTCCAAAAAACATACATAAATAACTTCTATGCAAAAATGCAAGCCATCATACCGAAATAGATGTAATCTATGTATATAAAACTTACAGTTCGAATTTTTTGATTGAGTGCTTGAAGTCGAGGCAAGTTTCTAAGGCAAGGAATAAAGTTGGATGCTCCAGTTGCAGTACATAGTTTGAAACCTTCTTCAATCAGTTCCATGAATCGAAGAAATCTGCTATCATTCTCTTCAAATCGAACACTCATTAAGATGGAGCAGATCACATTGGTAACAGCTAATGTCATTGGAAGACTAATATCTGTGGCAGTTCCTTCAGTTTTATGCAAAGTGTGGAGAAAATTCTGAACCTCAGTCTGTAAGTAAAAAATAAATTGTCTTATAAACATTCCAGCAAAGTAGCAAACTAGCTAACTAACTAACTAGTTAACTACACAACTCACAATACCAATTGACATGACATTTCATGCGATTGCTTACCATAATGCGAGTATCCATTTGTTCCTTGCCACTGCCAATATGCTTCATTCCAAAATGTCTGAGTCTGTCATGAAGGAATCGTCTTTGCTCTTTCCACAAGTTTCCATCCACATTTAGTAAACCTACAAAGACAATAGAAAAAAACCTTTAGATATGTAACCAATTAAGGAATCTTTTCCATTTTTTTGTTTCAACTAACGAAACTAAAAAAAAACTCTTATTGATGCCTTTTTCATATGACTTTGAAAACGAAACATGCACAAAAAAAGAGCCGCAATACATCACTGTTGCTATCTATTCTTCATCTCACTAACCAATCTACCTATAGGCACTTTAAAAGCTGTAGAACCCTTGACTACAAATCAATTAATGTACATTTTATGTGAATGCATGGTAGGGAGGGAGTAAAGAAGGGTCAGTGCACTTTGGTAGCTCATCTTTTGAGCCTTGTATATGGAAGCACTTAATACTGGGAAATAAAAGGAAGAGCCACCACACATTGCATTCGAGATTCTAGATGAAGGGAATATAGGGATGTTTTATCATCTTCGTTTTTGTTGCGAGGTGTGTATCCCTTGCCTGGCTCGATCCTCACTCCCTGGAATGAAAAAAGCCTCTCCACGCGTTTCCAGATGGGCCATTGAACTCTGTGATAATAAATACGGCTATGCCTACTCTACAGAGTCCTATAAAGACATGCACAGTTACTAACACACAGGAACTGTTTCCTTTTGGGTCCTCGTATGAGCCAAGGAACCAATTTGTGTGCCTTTACAATTCCCTCAAGGCTGTCTGTTGTGCAGACAAACTTAACATGCACTTTAACCAGCTATGTACTATCCACTGCGTAAAGAAAAAGTCTCTATTATTGTGTCTGACAACAATCTGTTCATTTTTTTAGTTAGTTAGTTGGTAAGTGTAAATTCATGTATCTATTTAGTACGTACATGAGGACATGTTGATATCTACACAGTGAAAGCAGCGCATATAACAACAAATGAAAAGTTTGTGGCCAGTATTTAAGATATTCTATATAGTGAAAGACGGAAATGCACATGCACTTTTGCACTCTTCTATGAGCCAATGATACATGATTTTTGGTGGGATGAACTATAAGCTTTAAAGATTACACACAATGACACAATACGCACATTTTGGAATGGGTGGTTGTTGTGGCACGAAAAATTCCACATGACTTTTGGATGCATGAATGGAATAGCTATAGGGCAGTTTACGCTTGAGACGAATCTCCTATACCTTATTACATGTTGGCATCTTTTGCAGCCCTCATCAGCTGAGATAGTGCAAAAGGGTGCCAACTAACAGCACAATGTAGTGCGTCTGGAGTATGTTTGCATAGTTATTTTACAGCTGTCTGGCAAATGTCTGCGTGCAGAAATCAGGTGTACTAACTAACTAACAAAGGTATGCAATAAGTATGCAGACAAACTATGGGACAGCATGACACATGTCTACTAAAGAATTCGTCTTGTACAGCATTTGTTTACCTACTCCAGCTGATTGACTGAATGCATGTTTTTAAGAGATGTGTAGGTGATTGAAAATTCAAGTCCATAAAAACGAAGGATATGAAGATAAAAATATACTTACTAGTCAACACATGGATTAGTGTTAAAATAATGCAGAGGAAGGATTAAAAAGATTAAAAAACGTTTTAGGAACACGTATTTGAAATTTGTTAGGAATAGGGTAGCAAAATGGAACAGAAGACAAAGCGTTTTTAAAGGTGTGATTGCTGTATCAAGAAGACTCACTCAGACGGGTGTATACACGTGCGACTGAACTCAAGGAAAATGCTTGTCTACTATGTCTGCACTGTCAAAAATGAAAATGAATTAATTTATTTTAAAAAATGTTTTGCTAGCAATCACGGTAACTGCTGTAGCACTATCCCACTTTAAATTATACCATTCAGAAAACAATAATTGGATGCAGTGGAAATATAATAAATGGCTTGAAAATGAACAAGTAAAAGACAGACTTCATTTTGGCAGATAAGTATAAACTTTTAAAGTTGGCTTGGCATGAAACTTGAATTCTATATATTAACTACTAGATAAATGATAATAATCTTGTTAATTAAATAGTGAGTACAACAACTTCAATGGGCCACCATCAGCTTTTTGGCTGTACATTTGTCTACTTGGCTGACGCTGTTACAAACAGTGTATGAACTTTTGCTACATTGGGGCAATTTGGCCTCACTCCTAGACAACAAACATCTCTCGTTATTTATCTTTTTTTGTACACTATAACTTGCAATGTGCTCAGTAATTAAAATGCTACATGACAAACTAGGACAAAAGAATGAAATAATCTAATGGTAAGTTCGTTGTGCGCATATATAAGTAAATGGCTGCCTATGTATGTAAAAAGCCTTCTCCAAACCATAATTCCAAACTATTTTTCTCAAAGTCAGTCAGTCACATTACGTAACACTTATAGTCTTCAACTAATTCAACAATCTGTTCAATCCAGAACACATCAACAATAAAACAAAGAATACTCACCATAGCCTTCAATGATGGACGAGATTTCATTGACGGGGCGACCTGAGAACTCTTCTTTGCGAAATGCCATTCGAATGGACTTGTAGTCACTGAGCACGACTAAAAGTTGAGAGCCAAGACGAGTACTGAAAGTTGAGCCATACTTTTTGGACATGTTGGTGAATTGGAGATGAGGCATGGCACTCAAGTAGGGTAGAAATCCCAGGAATGGAACACCCCATGGACCTGGTGGCAGCTTCTTAATGTGCACGTACACTTGCGCCAAACGGACCATCAGGAGGACCGTGAGGAAGCAAACAAGTGTGAGAAACGTATCTCCGCCAAATATTAAGTCAACCACTTTCCTCAGTAGAGCAGAAATTAAGAGCATTTTGAGACTTGAGATTAAAAAATGGAAGTATACACAAAACACTGACAAGCACTGGATAACAGAAGATTACTCTGTAATTCCCAAAATTTACTAAAGAGACAGGAGAGTAGGAATATGTGCCGTGTTTCAGTCGGTATTCAATGAATAAAAATAGTGAAGATCAGAGTTGACTCATTCATTCGTTAAAATTTTGGACTTGTTGACAGACATGGGGCTGACTGGTTTTGATTAGGTCATGGAGAATTTATACTTTCAACTCAGATAGTATTACGGGAGGATTGACTCAAGTACTATGGGTTGTATGGGTTGGCGTGTCAAGAGGATGAATGGATCTCCATAACTAGTAAGTGGGACTGTGACCAACGATGGGAGCTAAAACACAGGAACGCTTCTAAAGTTCGTGTCACTGTAGGGACTAAGGTAGACTGATGTGCTTATGCTATCGAGGCGGTTGCCTAACTAAGAGAAGGAACCACGATTACCTGAGCATTTTGTCTCATGTCTTTTATACTGGCAAGGAATACATGCTAGATCAGCTGTAGTTGTCAATTGTTGTACCACTGTTTGAGTTTGTAAGTGGCTACTCACACACTGAACACTGAACGTATACTTGCCCACAACACAATGTGTGGTTGGTACTATGGCCAGTACCCATCCATATGCTAGGGATACACTATATATTTCTTTACAAGAATCAATGAGAATTGGTTTGCAAAGTCAAAAATAATATACGAACCATTGTTAAGCGTATACGGAAAACTTCGTAGTTTAAATCGTCATGTGTTTCTCCAGTTTTACGCTTCATAATTCGTGTACACAGTTATTGTGGTGTTTTATCGTTGAATTGAATAAATTGCGCCATAGATAAGTGAGTTGTTATATTTTACGAAAAGAAAAAAGTCTTGCCTAACTATAGATTGTCATTTTATCCTGTAATATCTGTACATTTGCACTTCATTTAACCTACTGCGTGCTGTTATTACAAATACTTGCGTGATGTCATGCCTACTGTATATTTTGGCATTTAAGTATTTACACTTTGAAACGGCAAATACCTGATTAACACACAAGATTATGCTTCTCCATAGACAATTAGGGTTATTGAAATACATGTCTTTCTACAGTGCTTTGTTTTAATTCTTTTGTCCGTTGTTACTACTAGAGGAATAGCCTTCTCTACACAAGTTGAACAATCTTGGTCAATATAATCCTTTTGTTTAGTACTGGATTGCTCTAATTTTCACAGGCTCCGGCTCCAAACATATGGGCTAATCGAGTAGCACCACTATTTATGTTTAAGAGAAGACATGGTGAGATTTAACCTAAAAAGTTCATCCGGGGCCCAAGATTCTGACAACAACAAGGAAGGGCAATTGACCTAGTTCTATCTCATTGGAGATCCAGCGCTGGACACCTGTTTGACCCAACTGTATAAAATAACTTGTTTTTTCATCTCTTGTCCGTCCATGGATAACTATTGCCCATGATGAAAGCAACAACTCATTCCATTATTTAACCAATTTTACATTTTTACTGCTCCACACAAGCTATATAACTTCTGCATCTGTCCAACAATAATGCGATATTTCGTTTTCCAACAAGTTCCGTACACTCTAAACCAGATTTTAATTGATGTGAGATTAGAACATAGAAGTTTGAAAATTAGTAATTGGCCAAATTACTATTTCTAGATGCGGATGCCATCATGGTATCAACGTCAGTCAGTTCATACTTTTTTTTTGTTACTTCCTTCTATTTCGGTGAAGCAATTAACAAGAGAATTCATAAAAATCCGTTATTCTACAGATGCACATTAGCTGTTCTAAGATTGGATGGTAGAATAAATGTTACAAGAAAAATGCATGAATGCAACTTAAAGTAATCAAGCAATTAGTGAAGGATATTTAAATGAAAATTAAACTTGAGGATGGTCTCTTGGTGGTTCAAATACTTGAACATATGGACTTGGAAGCCTCCTGTTACCTCATCATTTGGATACGGCGGGAAATGGAGAAATTAAGTACATGCTAGAACTAACTAACTAAACAAGCTGACTTGAGTGCATGTGCATAAGAAAAAAAAGCTGGCACATGCATGTATTTTTATCAATTCGCGTCCATATGATGATGACTACAAAGGAGGGCAGTCGGCAACTCGGACAATTGGCTATGCATGCCATCATGTATGTAGTATGCATGCATATCCAACTTGAACTGCATGGATTCTCTCTATACTAAAAGATTAATGAGCAAAGTTGCAATGTGCTCATATAACACTTTATTTCGTTCAAGTAAATCAACTCGAGATTTGGCTGAATCCTATAAAAGACAATGACAGAATAAGACAAATGTGTGATGGACTGACTTAAAAAAAGTTGACTACTTTGTTCATTATATATAGCGTGTGTGTTCTCTGTCCTACAATAAAGCGCAATATAGTTAGTTTGTTAGTTAGTTAGCATGTCTATTTGTATGTTAGTCTACTTGTTGCAACATAGTCAGTCAATGCGTTCTTATAAACATCTCATAAAGTTGATAACTATTAGGACCTGATTGGTACATTACTCCCGCAGCAGCTAGTTAGTTAGTTAGTTAGTTATATCATGCAATAAATAATAAAAAATAGTAGTAACCACTACTATACGAAATAACAGACAATCGTTGTTAAGGTGATATGACACTATTAGTTAGTATATGGGCAGGCAAGGTAGTGAGTAAGTGAGTGTGTAATAAAATAAATACAACTGCACTATAACTCTCAGCTATTGAATACAATATGTACAGAAGAAGAAACGTCGGTCATTGACCGCCGAACTCACCCACAAAATTTGTACACAACAATCAATGCAACTCAAATGTGATGTGTTCCACTGATAAGCCATGCATAAGATCCCATGTGTGTAATTGTTTCATCTTGACGAGAATTTCTTGAATCTTGAGCTCAAGGTGTGCTCAATTTCGTATTCTTTTTCCTCTATAGTTAAAACTGAACCAAAGATTTGCCATTCAAGTGCAGCCTATTCAATGCAATCTTAATACAATGCAAACTAACTAACTAACTAACGAACTATTAAACTATATACATGAGTCCGTTCATTTTACTCCCTAAAAGTGTCATGTCCCAAATCAGGAAAACTGCTGAAATACAATCAACGATATAGTTTATTGCCATTCTTCGATAGACACAAGTCCGCATCAAATATACAAATCCAAGTAGTATTTAATTATAAGCACCCATGTCCCTAAATGGTCCATTGGTCTCATAAAACTGCCAGCAGCAATGTACACACTGCTAATTCATACCGGAAAGTTCATAAGGATTGGGTTTTATAGGGTGTGTAGCCATCCAAAGGGCCTAGATGTGCTCCTCATATTTACAAACAAATGGGTAGCCTTTGTCATATTGCACCGGTGCTAACTACAAGGGAGTTCCCGTTCCTCAGATCAAATGAAGAAAACTGAGACATTTGGGCAACACAGTGGTCGACCAGGAGCTGTCATTTGATAAAGGTTCTTCCGTAGTATAAATATGCACAGCTTTGTCCCTTGTTCCTATCCCAAGAGGTGTCATTTTCCGCCCCAACAGGCTGGAGACTACATTTCATGTACCTTGTTGGCTTGGGCAGCTACCACTGTTTAAATGGAGCGGAGAACAATGAGAGCAATGAAAAGTACTACCGTATTTATTTTATTTCAAAAGATCAATAGGGGTAAATCCATTTTCTTACACTAAGGAAGAATGACAACGGGATTAAAGGAATTGAGACTCTCATTAGCGTCAATAAGATATCGGTTGGCCGGTATCTGCTCCAACATTATGGGCTATGGACAAAGAAGAACCGTAATGCATAATTATATTATCTTTGAATCGGCCCACTCACACGGTACAGAGAAAAGCACATGAGAAAAGAATCATGAATCCCTATGTGCATGTGGTGACCCTTGAAAATTGTGTGGACTCATTCGATTAGATCCTGTGCTATTCGGTTACCCTCTCAGGCTTTCATCTTGATCACATTCTAAACTCAATCCTATTGAATTGTGAACCCTTTTTTGGATCTTGAAGACATACTTTTTAACTTGCCTGAGTGAGTGAGTGGCTCTTTTTTGTATTCTCCTCCTGGTTTTGGAATGCTATTATAGTACTTTTCACTACTGGAAAGAAATTTCAAAAAATCTAGTTTAGGTAGCGAAAAATGCTAGACGACTTTAATTTCAGTGCACAGTGCACTGATAACTGCATTTAAGTTTCAGTTCAAAAGTAGGGAAAAGTAACAAGGTCATTGCACTGCAATTTAATGAGCGAGAATGCATTTTACAAGTTGCATAAGGAAAGATGCATACCATGTACACGCAATGGTTTGGTCCATTCATTCAATTTTCATTCAATGCACGCCTAGTGGATCAACAAAAGATTCTTGCATTTCCATGAACACAAGAAATGCAAAAATAAAAATAGCCAGCTACCTTTTTTATTCCAAGAAAATATTAGCTGTGTAAATTGACAATTTTTTTACATGTCCGTAAAATATACTAATTGCATGACTAATTACAACAATAGATTCATCAGATGTACACAGGATCCACAAATAGTAGCAAGAACACGGTAGATATTAACATAATATTTGATCTTAAAATTACCATATTGATTGCCACCCATCGTGAAAATAAACTCAAATAGAAAGGTTGCTTTCACAATCGTAAATGCGTAGTACTAGTACACGTCAACTTTAAAAGCACTCAACACGAAAAATATTAACACGCTAGCATGTCAGGGGTGCGATAATTCTTTGGAACAATTAAATACCCAAAACAAACACTACCATTTATGTAATGAACATGATTAGCTATGCATACACGTAAATTAGTACACTTACGAGGATAATTATTAACTCATATTATATTTATTATTGCTGTTACCAATTACCGTCAAAACAATCTACGGCTATTTGCTACTTACCATACTATATAGCAATCACAACAAGCAGACCAGCACTTTAATTCGTAATTCCTTTGACAGCCCAAGCTGAAAGTTATGCAGAAATATTTGCTAGTCCAATTTAGTTTGTGCTACGGCCAAGAAAATGAGTACCATAAGAAGAAGAGACACCATTGTGAATATTTTTACCTCTGTACAGACACATAGCAATATTTGGTACATCTCATTTACTGATGATGATATAGATTGATAGCACATCATGTTAGTCGCTATGAGAGCACGCTAGAGAAGACAAGAGGTGTTTGTCCTCTAAAAAGTGTTAAGTGTATCTAAAGGTTATTGGCCGAATTGGATTTGTGCCACTGTGTTATGATATGATGCTTCTTTACCTCACCTAACTTTTTTATTGTACATACATTGTCTGACGAGCCTGGCTAACTAACCAACTAAGGCTGAAGCACACTCCTCTTATTAGTCTTGTTTACACACGGATTGTACCATCGTCAACATTAGGGCATATGAAATGGGCTCCGTAAAACTTCATGTAGCAGCCCGTACCTCAAAAAGCCCAAAAGGCTCCATATCCAATCAAGGATTAATCCAATCTTTAATACTATATGCTTTAGCTGAGCTAAAACCGATTCTCACATCACCCGGACAAGACTCAATTTTGGATTCAAGTTGTAACTGAAGGCAATTCAAAGCCATCCTGTCTCCCCATTTACAGAATACGCAATCAACAATAGACAAAACTCATCCTTGGAGATTTTTGTGCGTTGTGCCATGCTACTAGTTGTGCAACAACAGTAAAAAAATAAATCACATTTTCAATTTTGTTTTCATTCCAAAATTAACTAATGTAAGACTGACTGACTGACAATAACTATATGAATCTTTATGAACCCTGTCCCTGTATTCATTTTTTTGTAAGATTATGAACAATCATTCCATAAAAATATGTCCTCTGAACATATTACAAAATTGGACACGTTTGGCAAAACTTTTGGCGCACCACAAGCTGTAGAATGCGAATGAGTTTGCAAGACATGAAACTAAAAAAAATAGACTCAACATTTACTACTTCTTGATTTGATACTAACTAAGAATCAAAAGGATAATTGTGTTCAACTTACTTGAAGAATTCAGAGCACTCCACTAACTAACTAACTAACTAACAATACCTAAGGGAATAGTTTGCGGTCACTACATAAAGCAAGTCCTCATCTATTCTTAATCTTGCTATAGCATCTCATCCTCTTGAACAATGAAACTAGGGAAATGGAGTAATCGAATGTCGCACATTTAATTCTTATGCAGTGGAGTTCACTGACCGACGATCTGGCTGACATATTGTACATACGCTATATCTTATTATTGTGTTATCGACGAAATGTTACCTCCTTTACAAGAACCACACGAATAACATGTTTACTACTACTGTACTACTACTACTACTACATAATAATAAGTTGAATGCTACTTTGCTACAGCTAGCTTCTAGCTTCTAACGCTAATGAGTTTAAGAAGAAAAAAATATCTTGAATATTAAGCTAGTCTAATGCGTGTGATTGAATCAAATGACTGAAACCGCTACCATAACTATGAAACTACAAGGAGAAATTAAATAGCCCTGGAATTTCAGATGTAGTATGCCTTATGCAAAAGCTATAGGTTTAGATATTAAGCATATTACGTCTACTGACTGACTGAGTTGATTAGTAAAAATTGTGAGATTTAAACCCCAAAGGAAACTGTTCCTGCGTCTACGATGATATCTATAAACTTTCACATTGTCTATGAACTGAACTGTGTATGCAAAATAATATGTAACAATGTACAGCAAGTCTTTCTTCATGGAGCAACACGCATGTAGAATTAAAAGAATGTGATTGCGACAAGGATAAACTTGTCCTCTCATTTTGATTGCAAATTCTATAAAATGGGATGCTAAAGTGTAATGAACTCTAGAGGCTAGGGAATTGGCCAACACACAAATATAACAACCAAACGAGCAAAACACATCCATATATCAATCTGTTGGACACATGAAATCACATCATGTCACCACACACCACTACTCACTCCACTCCTACTACTAATGCTCACATTTCTCAGCCAAATCATCGATCAAATCAATGTGTGCAAATGATGATTGTTGCGAACTGAATTCTAATATTCCTATAATATGACTTTCTCTCTCAAGCTCTATCCATGGCTCACAGTCAGTTCAGAGTCAGAGTCGCTCCCAGACATGCTCCAAAACAATAGTTTATGAAGGGTTCTACAACCAATTGACAGTTGATCGCGTCACCAAGCTCAATAGGCTGCGGTCTACTGCACACGCTGGGATTTTAAAACGAAAACGCAGGAAGAGGAAGGAGAGGTGATCTCAGCCGTTATCTATAAAATGCCAGTCCATCAATGTTGATCTCTTTAGTGTAAATATATGCGGAATGAATTTTTTCTCACCATCTGATATCATGGCTTGGGCTCGTAAGTCAGTTAGCTTGTACAGCTAACACAGGGGTTGGAATTCCCTATACTGTACAGGGAACGTTAGACAAGACAGCAGTCAAAGTTTTGACTGTTGTGCCTCAATCTTCATCATCATAAAATATTATGCAATCCCTTCCTCAAGAACGTTCAATGCACTCTGTTTCGTAGTACGGTATAGTGGCACAGTTGCTGGGATATAGTAGTGAGTATAGTCAACCAGTGAATGCGAATGCTAGCATATCCCTCTCTGCCCATTCAAGGAACAATTGAGAGGTCGTATGCTAATTTTTTTTACTTCAATCGTACGCATAAACAAAGGAAGTCATTCACTCCGTGAAATATATAATGCCAAATGTTCATGTCATATTTATTTGCTTAAATGTAGTACCAATAAGATTTATAGGGAGATTTTGGACTCGGGGAATTATGCATGTGCAAGTTTTTGTGTTTTTTCGTATTTTAGATTTCGCGGACAGAAATGGGGGTTTCTTCATTTTCATTCATATTATTTCTATGAAAAATTGAATGATTGAGAATATTGGAATGGAATCCTGAAAAGTGAAATACTTCACAGTTCATACTTTTTTTATTGAATAGTACACCGGTTATGCTATTTCATGAAAAATGTAAATAAAATCAATCATGTAAAAATGGTTCGACTTTAGTGACTGACTAGATCTTTGAATTGTATTTCTGAATGCCTTTATATTGTAGGGATTGATTGATTAAATGCATTTTTGCTGAGTCAATGCATTTCCAATTTCAATTAAGTTATTTTGTACCCGCCTTTTTATTGAAAGAAAAAAACACCGAATGGTTGACGGAAAGTTCCTGAATCCTTACATAAATAAGGGTATTAAAATCATCATCTAAAAGGGTATTCAATCTTCTTTTTTTGCTTTGCTGACTAAAAATGTAAAGTTTTTTTCGGTAAAAATGATTGATTACAACTAAGACAATTATCAACAAAACGAAATGCTCTTATGACAGCAGGGATCTGGATTGCAAAAAAACTGTCATTACAGACAGAAAAAAAGTTTTCTCATAATAATAATGCTGATATTTATCATTGAATCCTCAGTATAGGCATACAGGGGGAAAATACAACATGGAACGAGGGACAAAGGGCTTATCTTTTAGGATTATTACTTGAACAAGTTAGCCCTTAAAACGGCAATAAAAAATACAATAAGGCCATTGACCGGTAACATAACCTGCATGATCTTTTTCCTCTCAGACTCTTACACTTTCTGGTTTGGACCAAACTCGAACTTAACATTTTGTTTGGAATCCAAGGGACCCATTCCCTTATTTGTCAATGAGAAGTAACTAGTATGTACTGTCACCATGAAAAATGCATACCAAAACCAGTCATGTACAAGGGCCCCGAAATCTCCGATCTCATCAAATAGTTAGTTAATAAAAGGGACTGATGTTTTTTTCCTCGTGACCTGACCTAAAACAGTTTTTATGACGCTGTGTGAACTCACATTTTTTTCAAAAAAGTGCATCATTCATGTGCAGAGAAAGTAGCATGACTTGGGCGACTTGGTCTCTATTTCTTATATACAAAAATTGACATAAGCAAGTCATTTCAGTACACAAACCTTTGAACGGCATTATACAGTTACAGAACGACCAGGGCTAGGGATTACGAACAAGGCCCTTTTAGGATATTGAAATCACTGTATGGTACTATTGTACATACTACCTATAGAATTTTATTGGATACTGTATGTGGAAAAATGATACGTAGCAAGATAGCTTAGCAAATGGACAAGATTTTAATTTCCCATTACTTAACTAAACTATCAAGAATGATTTACCAAACCATAGTAGTTATTATAAAAATTAGAAAAATATTAGAAAAATTTATCTACCTAGTTTCCATATTCATATGTAGCTTTTTACGCGCTTTTCAGTTTGCATAAGCTTTTTCAAATCATGCATGGCGTTAGGGTATAGCAAAGCTTTTAAGTTTGTCAGTTGATTATTCACCAACCAAGCAATAAAATGAAGAATTCTTCTCATTTAGTGATCCAACACAGTTGACTGCTATTGTTCATCCCGGTTTTAAGTTGAAAACTTTCCAGAGAAAGATAAAAAAGAGTTACACCCCTTGATTTAATCCCTGTTTTTTAAGCATCTCCAAAGGTCTTTGCTCTCTGGAGAATTCGGCTACCATAGTCCAATCCAAAGGGCTAACTGACTGAGTCACACACACACACTCACATACTCACGTAAGTAAAAAATTCCTTTTACATCACCGTGCAAGGAATACGAATCCTTTGACTTCTCGGAAGTTCAAGGTTGTCTCGGTCAGCCTTCTCGGTGGGAGAAGTCAGTTTCATAGCACTTTACTTTTTAAGTGCGCTCGCACTTACTAACTAACAATGTACGTGTAGTCATCAATAAGAATAGCTACAAAAAAAAGAGCTTAAAAAGTTGAGTTTTTCAAAGCATGTGATGCCACAATCACACCAGTATATAAGACTTGTAAATGTTTTGTGGTGATGGGTAATTAAGGGTTACCAGCAGTGCAGTGCAAAGGGAATGCATGCACGCTTGATAATCTGGCTTTGCTTCATGGAAAGCATTTTTTATTGCTAGTGCCAAAGGACACACAAGGAAATTTTTTATCCTTTCGCACAGGTCGGTGTCAATATAAGGATTGTGTATAGTTAGTAAATATTGCACTCGCTGTTATTTTTTGTCCCGAGCCCTTGGAATTATTGAAGATCATGCATACAAATACGATTATGGGCTCATTGTCCTAATGTTTGCCCAAGCTGTAAACCTGTGTGCTCAAGTTAAATCGTGATATTGTTTCAGTTTAGACCCTCAAAATATAAACTATTGCATTGGTTTATCTGGTTTCGCCTTTCCCGCAGCAGTTTCAAAACTTGAGGGTGGCTCATATAAGCAATTAAGCTGAATATGTTTTACTTTGTTCTCTCAGGTAACATGCCCCGATATCCCTGTAATAAATTTACACTTTTTTAGGATTATAGTGTGCAAAGTTCATGAACTGAAGGGCAACATTTTATGTTATCTTTGGTGTGAATCCGACGACAAAATAGTCGTCATTTTAAATGAGCGTGTGATGAGCGGACAACGTTGTTCCCATAACCCATTCACAAGAAATATGCGAGAAATGCCACGCATAATTAACTTGTACTAACTAAATGCAGACAAAACATTGGTTTTAAGTCCCCATTCATCGTTTAGGAAGGGCATTTTTTACTAAAAACAATTTCCAGGTAAAAATGAATATGTGCATTGACCATCAAGGTTTAAAACGTCTGTTTCCCTTTACTGGACGTTGTTGTTTTGGGATTGATGGGAAGCAATGTAATTGTTTCGTGGTAATCATCTAGCAAATAATGGATTCATTGTGACCTGCATACCCAGTGATCCAGAAATGAATACTTAAAATGCCACGTTTTTTAGACACTTTCAATTTCTGGAATGCAATGTTAAATCAAAAGACTCAGGAATGTGGGGTATATGGGATTCCGTGAATTGCTACTTGGAGAATAAATTATTCTGCAATAAAAATAAGTTTCCCTCCGATTTTTCATAATCTTGGGCAGAAAAATGTAGGTATATGGAGCATTAAAAATGTTGATTTTGCTCCATTTTACATTGAGACAGAATTTAAAATTGGAAATCTTCAAGAAAATTTACGTTTTATCTTGAAAATTAAAAAAAAAACTCTCGCTATCATTTTTGAAGTTTCAGCCGAATCGGAGGGAACGAATACACTTGAGAAGGTATTGTCAGTTGTTGATTGAATTGTTGATAAAATTATTGTGCAGTATATTTGCCAATTCACACTTGTCTATAGGGGAGAAGATACCACTATACGATTGCTGTACCAGACAGGGTAACTGTCATTATTTTTAGTGCACCAATAATGCAATAAATATTGTACATCTGCATTGTACACTAGTCAGAAGCTGTATGTGATGATTGTAAAGTAAGGCATCTTGAGACCATACTGCGTCTGAAAATATTGGCAGATTAGGGTCAAATGTCAACAAACCTTTACATTTAGTAGTTCATACAAGAATTCGGCCATGCAAGTTGTTTTGGTGATACAGTTTTTCGGTCATTTTCATATTCACTTGCCGAAAGTGGTAAGAATAGTCCATAAATACGCATTTTCCCGACTGCACTAAAACCATAGAGATTTTCGTAAGTTACTTTGAATTTATTAAGCCTTTAAAGGTTACCATTTTGACGTAAAAAGATTGAGTTCATTTGGTGTATAGCAGTGTAGTTGATATGAACAAGTTTACTAAATTTATGATCTAAATTGCTATTGATCAACTATGTTCAAGTTTTCGCGTGCACATTTGTTTGTAGACATGTTTTATCGTGAAGACAACCTAGCTTTAGCAAGGTAAGTAGTCTTATGCTCAACATGGTGGTTAAAACTCACAAAACCACCGTTTTTTTATAATTAGGAGACACATGTAAATCCTGTTTCACATGGTGTTCTATATGCTGGGGCGGTGATTCTGAAATCATCTTCAGACATAAAATCAAATGAAAACCGACCTCAGGAATTGTAACCCTAATTGTGGTTATTGAAGGCAACTCAGAATGATTATTTTTAAGTGTAGGTCATCATGGAAGAAATATCCTTTCATCTAACAGCAATTCTTTTGTGTGCACATTAAACTGTACAATGCATTGATCATTTTATTTGCGTTAAAAATTGATATCGAAAAAGAAACATAATCGAGTTTGAGAAAAGAAGAAGTCCAGGAAAACTAATTTGTTTTGTAGATTATTACTTTCTACATGAGTGAAGACTTGGAATAAAGGCAAAAGAAGATTTATAGCTCCAGATTTTAGTCTATATACTCCAATAAATCAAATTTTACTGCAATAAAATAAAGGCATTAACTATTGTTCAGTATGTATATGTCTTTTTTTATATGATGCTCATGAGTTCATGTTGACTACCATTGACCCGACATATTTTATCATTCTAATTTAACTTTAACTTACCGTTATTTTAATCTTGACTCACTAGATTATGTATGCAATGTTTTCTAGTAACTTACCAGTTTCTGTATTATCCAGAGTTCTATTGTTTTGA